>Ga0214917_10000006_pt1 | contig 236315 bp, 208 predicted proteins | sample LL_1208_BB_MetaG_FD_177983 | JGI IMG/M metagenome (GOLD analysis project Ga0214917, IMG submission 177983) | Freshwater microbial communities from Lake Lanier, Atlanta, Georgia, United States - LL_1208_BB | ecosystem: Environmental > Aquatic > Freshwater > Lake | place: USA: Georgia...
AGATAAGTTATCCGAAAGGTCACATCTTGAGCAGCATAGCCTCATCGCGCCAAACCCTCGTTGACAACATTTTCAGCCGGACCATCTACTCGGACATCGCTTTGGTTGCCTTCGGTGTTGCCTTGACAGCAGTGTCTGCTCAAATTCAGATCCCGGTAAGTCCAGTTCCCTTTACTTTCCAAACCTTGGCTGTTCTGTTGATTGGCGCAAGCTATGGAGCGGCAAGGGCAGCAATAACCATGACCGTCTACGCTCTAGCGGGTTTGGTCGGAATACCGGTATTCGCCGATTTCTCCAGTGGTCCAGAAGTTTTGGTTGGCGCAACCGGCGGTTTCATCATCGGTTTTATCTTCGCGGCAATGCTCACCGGATATCTGGCAGAGCGCAACTGGTCAAATAAGCCATGGAAAATGTTCCTAAATTTCAGCTTTGGATCGATTTTGATTTATGCGTTTGGAATTCCAGTGCTGGCTATGGTTGCCTTCGGCTCTGACCTAATCCAGGCTGCCCAAGCCATGCTGCCCTACGTTCTTTGGGATGCACTAAAGGCAGTTATAGCTGGAACAACACTGCCAGCAGCTTGGCTTTTGGTAAAGAAAATAAAGAAGAACTAAATCGAAAAGCCGATGGCACGCATTTGATCCTTGCCATCTTCAGTTATTCTTTCTGGACCCCACGGCGGCATCCACACCCAGTTGATTCTGAATGCATCGACAACACCGTCAAGAGCCATTCCAGTTTGCTCTTCAATCACGTCGGTAAGTGGACAACCAGCTGAGGTCAAAGTCATGTGAATCAGCAGTGAGCCGTCCTCGGCCTGCTTCAAGTCATAAATTAAACCAAGATCGACGATGTTTACGCCAATTTCAGGGTCGATAACTTCCTTCAGCGCTTCGAGACAGCGGTCATACTGCTCAGCGGGTAGTTCTTGTTCTGACAATTAGTTTGCCTTCACGTAGCGGTCGTAACCTTCAGCCTCAAGACGCTCAGCTAACTCTGGTCCAGCCTGTTCAGCTACCTTGCCGTCAACAAAAACATGAACAAAATTTGGCTTGATGTAGTTCAAGATTCTGGTGTAGTGGGTGATCAAAAGAACTCCCATGTTGTTAGCTGAATGGACACGATTCACACCTTCTGAAACAACCTTTAGAGCGTCTACGTCAAGACCAGAGTCGGTTTCATCCAGAATGGCGAATTTTGGTTTCAAAAGTTCCATCTGCAGGATCTCGTGACGCTTCTTCTCTCCACCGGAGAAGCCTTCGTTTACGTTGCGCTCTGAGAATGCTGGGTCCATTCTCAGGCTCTCCATAACTTCTTTGACATCCTTGATCCAGGATCGAAGCGCAGGGCTCTCCCCGTCGATTGCAGTCTTCGCGGTTCTTAGGAAGTTAGAAACCGAGACACCCGGTATTTCGACCGGATACTGCATGGCCAAGAACAGGCCAGCCTTTGCGCGCTCGTCAACACTCATTTCAAGCACGTCTTCACCATCGAGAAGGATTTGACCTTTTGTGACGGTGTATTTTGGGTGACCGGCAATCGAGTAGGCCAAAGTCGACTTTCCAGAACCGTTTGGCCCCATGATGGCGTGAATCTCACCGGAGTTGATAGTTAGGTCAACACCTTTCAGAATCTCTTTTGTGCCCTGATCTGTTTCAACGCTCACGCAGAGGTCAATAATTTCTAGTTTCGCCACGAATCTAATCCAATCTCGGTCTTTATCTAATTTAGTTATGCTTCATATTCAAGAAATACTTCACCGTTTTCTACCAACACTTCATAAACCGAAACCGGTTCGTAGGCAGGTAGAGACAGCGGTGAGCCCGAGGTAAGTGAAAACTTTGCCCCGTGAGCCCAGCATTCGATCGTCTCGTTATCAACGAAACCTTCGCTCAGCGACACCTCACCGTGCGAACACTTGTCATCAAGAGCGTGAAACTTGCCATCTGGTGTGTGGACTATCGCAAAAGCGTGATCACCAATCTTCACTCTGATTGCGCGGCCAGGCTTGATGTCGCTGACATTACAAATACGAATCGCCATACTATTTCCGCCCTAACTTTTCTTGTAGCACTTCAGTCAAGCTTTCAACTACTTGAGTTACCTCAGTACGTTGCAGGAGTTCCAGTAGGAATCCCATAACCACCAATTGCCGAGCTGTTAACTCGTCAATACCCCTGGCTTGCAGATAGAACAGCTGTTCATCGTCGAATCTTCCAGATGCACTTGCGTGACCTGCCCCTTGGATTTCTCCGGTTTCAATTTCTAGGTTGGGAACAGAGTCTGCTCTGGCACCATCGGTGAGCAATAGGTTTCTATTCAGCTCGTAAGTGTCGGTCCCCTCAGCAGCAACACGGATCAATACATCGCCAATCCAGACTGTGTGAGCTTTGTCGCCAGATAAGGCACCTTTATAAGTCACTCTTGACTTGCAGTTAGGTGCAGCGTGATCAACAAAGGGACGCATCTCCATGTGCTGGTGGGAGTTGGCGAAGTAAACACCGTTCATTTCCACCTCAGCGCCAGGAGCAGTGAACGTGGTAACTGGTGTTACGCGAACTAAATCTCCACCAAATGCAGCAACGGTGTGCTTCAATTTGGAATTGCGACCTAAGGAAGCGAAGTGAGCAGAAACGTGAGCAGAGCTACTCTCCCAGTTCTGCACGGTTACCAGATTTAACTGCGCGTCATCGCCAACCAAAATCTCGACGTTCTCGCCAAGCACACCGGTTCCCGAGTATTGAAGGACAACTGTTGCTTTGCTTAGCCTGTCTGCTTTTACAAATAGATGGAGGGCACTAGCGTCAAGGGATGTCCCAGTGATTTGAATATTGAAAGGTTCTGCAATTTCACCAGATATTTCGACTAGCAGAGTTTTGCTGGCATTGGTGTATGCAGCGGCAGCTACCCTGTCCTCGGGGATGCCAACCGAACCAACTAGAGCATCGGTGCTTGGGATCCAGCTAACTTTAACACCAGCTGCGCTGGCAAATTTAATTTCGTTTTCATACTCAGCCAGAACATCGGCATCTAGGCCACGAAGCTGCTCAACCGAGAGGTATCGCCAGAGGTCTTGTCTTGAATCGATTGCTGGAAAATCTGATACCGAAGTTGATTTTGGGCGTTCGCTTCTAATCTGAAGTGGAACAAAAGAGCCGTGGCTATGTTCGGACAAACCATGTTGAGACATTAACCAACCGCTCCTTCCATCTGCAGTTCAATTAGTTTGTTTAGTTCGAGCGCATATTCCATTGGCAGTTCTTTAGAGATTGGTTCGATGAAACCGCGAACAATCATTGCCATAGCTTCATCCTCGGCTAGGCCACGGGATTGGAGATAGAAAAGTTGCTCATCGCTAACACGCGAAACGGTAGCTTCATGTCCCATAGAAACGTCATCTTCACGCACATCAACTGCTGGATAGGTGTCGCTTCGGGAAATGGTGTCAATCAAAAGTGCATCACAGCGAACGGTGTTGGCTGAGTGGTGAGCTCCAGGATTTACCCGAATTTCACCGCGGTAGCTGGTTCTTCCGCCACCACGAGCAATTGATTTAGAGACAATGGATGAAGAGGTGTGTGGGGCAAGGTGAATCATTTTTGCGCCAGCATCTTGATGCTGACCCTCACCAGCAAAGGCAACGGAAAGAGTCTCTCCCCTAGCGTATTCGCCAGCCAAGATTACCGATGGATACTTCATGGTTACCTTTGAACCGATGTTGCCATCAATCCATTCCATGGTCGCCCCTTCATGAGCGATGGCACGCTTGGTAACTAGGTTGTAAACGTTGTTTGACCAGTTTTGAATGGTTGTGTAGCGCACGCGGGCGTTCTTCTTGACAATGATCTCAACTACAGCTGAGTGCAACGAGTCGCTCTTATAGATTGGCGCGGTGCAACCTTCGATGTAATGAACGTATGAACCTTCATCGGCAATGATCAAAGTTCTCTCAAACTGGCCCATGTTTTCGGTGTTAATGCGGAAATAAGCCTGAAGTGGAATTTCCACGTGGACACCCTTGGGCACATAAACAAATGAGCCACCGGACCAAACTGCGGTGTTTAGCGCAGCGAATTTATTGTCACCAGCTGGAATAACAGTTCCGAAGTACTCCTTGAAAATCTCTGGGTGTTCCTTTAGCGCCGTGTCGGTGTCAAGGAAAATTACACCCTGACGCTCAAGTTCCTCGTTTATTTGGTGATAAACCACCTCTGACTCATACTGAGCAGCAACTCCAGCTACTAATCTTTGGCGCTCAGCTTCAGGAATTCCAAGCTTTTCGTAGGTGTTCTTGATATCTTCTGGCAACTCTTCCCAAGAATTCGCCTGCTGTTCAGTGGACCTGACGAAGTACTTGATGTTGTCAAAATCTATTCCGCTTAGATCTGAGCCCCAGTTAGGCATTGGCTTTCTCTGGAAGTAGGAATAGCCCTTTAGGCGCAATTCAAGCATCCAGTCGGGCTCGGACTTTTTGCCCGAAATGTCAGCTACAACCTCTTCGTTGATACCACGTCTAGCGCTGGCACCGGCGTCGTCTTTATCTGACCACCCAAACTCGTATACGCCCAGACCCTCTAGATCCGATGGGGTTACTTTTGAGTCCGACAAGGCCAACCTCTTTCTGGGTCAACACAAACAAGCCCAACACTGGGCTTTTTGTGACGTGAAATCGAAATATCTAGGAACTTGGAGCCTTGTTCCTAGGTTCGCGAGTAGTCTAAGTTTATCGAACTGTTACCGAATTAGTAACCCCTTGGCGGTTCTGAGAGGCATGTTTTGGTCAATTTCCTGTTCCGAGGCAGAATCCGACTTTATGCGATTCTCTCCCTAATCAGTCAAATCCTGATAGTGGTAACCGGTGGAGCTGTGCGCTTGACTGGATCGGGCCTAGGCTGCCCCACCTGGCCAGAATGTCAGCCCGGATCGCTGGTATCGGTTCCCGAACTAGGAATTCACGGTTTCATTGAATTTGCTAACCGACTGTTGACCTTTGTTTTACTCCTTGTCGCCCTATTCACATTCATAGCTGTGCTCAGACTTCCAAAGCCAGAACGAAGAGGGCTGTTTTGGACTTCATTTTCTCTAGGTCTTGGAATTATTGTTCAAGCTGTTATCGGCGGAATATCAGTGCTTACCGGACTGAACTCCTGGATAGTGGGTCTGCACTTTGTGGTCTCAGCAGCATTGATTTCTATTGCCGCGATACTCGTCTGGTATAGCAGAGGTGCGAATGTTTTCCCGACCAATCGGCTGACCAAGATCACCACCGCAACGCTATTTCCTTTTGGTGTTCTCACAATTCTGATAGGCGTGGTTGTAACTGGTGCTGGTCCGCACGCCGGGGATGCGGATACTCCGAGAAACGGACTAGACATAGATTTATTTGCTCACCTGCACTCGTATCCGGCCTATGTCACGCTCGGTCTATCAGTGCTGTTGGTTCTATTTGTCTATCGGGCCAAACAACCGTTAGCTAGCTCGGTTGCCTTGCTAGGAACATTAGCTGGACAAGCAATAGTTGGAATCATTCAGACTAGGAGTGGTTTACCAATCTTGCTGGTCGGTATTCACATGCTTGGTGCTGCTACCCTGGCCTATCTACTTACCTGGCAAATGCTGGTTCGTGGAATCTGGTTACAAAAATAATGTCGGCTGTTTATTGGTTTCGTAGAGATCTGCGTTTAGCAGATAATCAAGCTTTGAGTGCGGCAGTGAAAAGTGCTGATGGCAAAGTGACGGCGTGCTACTTCTTCAATTCCGCTAGTTTTGAAATTCTTGAGGGAATCAGGCAACACAGCCTAACCGAATCAATTAGGTCACTCGATAAATCTATTGGTGGCAATCTAAACATCTTCGAAGCACCATCAACAAACGACATCATCGTCAAACTAGCAGAGATTGCGGAGAGCGCAGAGGCAAATGAGGTTTTTGCTATGCGCCTATTCGACCCTGAAGGCATTCGGCAACAGGATGTTGTAGCCCAGGGACTTGCAAAAAGATCCATAACTTTGAAACTTGTTGGTTCGGGATACATAGTCGACCCCGGAACAGTGCGTAAGCCTGACGGAGCCAACTACCGTGTTTACACACCCTTCTATAAAGCCTGGCGGCCAAGTTCGGACATAAGTCCAATAAAGCTTCCTAAAGCAGAGATCAACTGGGTGAAAGTCGATGGTGCTTTATCCATTCCAGAACCAACAAAACCAAGCCCAATCAAAGTAATTGCTGGCGAAGCCTTTGCAATACGCACTTTAGCTAGATTCAAAAAACGCGCGTTGGCCAACTACGATGAGCAGCGTAATCGTGCAGATCTAAGCGGAACATCACACCTATCGCATGCGCTAGCCCATGGAGAAATTCATCCGAGAACAATCCTTGCTGGGCTAGGCGATTCACCGGCCGAGGAAGTTTTCCGTAAAGAAATTGCCTGGCGTGAGTTCTATGCTGATGTGCTTTACCACTACCCCAATACTTTGACCGATTACTACGAACCTAGATTCAAGAAACTGCGATACGACACCGGAAAGTTAGCCGAGGAACGTTTTGCTGCTTGGTGTCGTGGTGAAACTGGATACCCAATGGTTGATGCAGGAATGCGACAGTTGGTGACTGAGGGTTGGATGCATAATCGCGTTCGCATGATTGTTGCCTCATTCTTGGTCAAAGATCTTCATATCGAATGGACTTGGGGTGCGGCCTTTTTTGAAGCGCATCTAAGTGATTTCGATCCAGCTTCAAATTCCCACGGTTGGCAGTGGACCGCAGGATGCGGCACTGATGCCTCCCCCTATTACCGAATATTTAATCCAATCCTTCAGGGACTGAAATTTGATCCAAATGGAGATTACGTTCGCAAATACATCCCTGAGCTTAGGCACCTAGAAGGCGCGCTTGCCCATGAGCCTTGGGAAAGTTTTGACGGTTACCAAAATGGTTACCCGGAGAGAATTGTGGATCACAATATCGAACGAAATGAATCTCTTGCCAGACTCGAAGAGATAAAAGAAATTAATAAATAGGTAGGAATACCAGTGGGTCGACTCCGATTGCAATAAAGAGTGCAGTCAAATATGTAATCGAGAAATGAAACAGCCTCATTGGGTTCTTAACGTCACCTTGTTTTGCTTGATTGAGTAGTAGATGACTTTCAATAATGAACCAAGCTCCACCAATTAGAGCAACCGCTAAGTAGATCCAACCCATTGGAGCTACCGGTACCAGCGCAAATGTTGAAAAGACCAGCGCGTAACTGTATAGAACTATTTGCTTTCCAACTGCAACGGGATTGCTAACCACAGGAAGCATGGGCACTCCGGCTGCTTTGTAATCCTCGAGATAGCGCATCGAAAGTGGCCAGTAATGCGGTGGTGTCCAGAGAAAGATGACCACAAACAACACCAAAGCGCTCAAGCTCAGGCTGTTAGTGACCGCACTGAAACCAATCAGCACCGGCATGGCTCCAGCAGCTCCTCCCCAAACGATGTTCTGCGGAGTTCGTCTTTTCAGTAGCAAGGTATAGATGAATATGTAGAACAGCTCGGCGGCTAGGGCTAAAAGTGCCGACAGCCAGTTCACGAAGAACCCCAGCCACAGTACGGAGATTATTCCGATTAGTGTGGCAAAGATTGTTGCCGATTGTTTTGAGAGTTCCCCCGTCACAAGTGGACGCTTTTGGGTTCGACCCATGACTTTGTCTATATCGGTATCGATTATGCAGTTAAACGCGTTAGCCGAACCTGCGCTTAGGGCCCCACCGATCAGGGTGGCCAGGACAAGCCAGAGGTTTGGAATCCCCCGTTCGGCCAAGATCATAACAGGAACCGTTGTGATAAGTAGTAGCTCGATAACCCTAGGTTTAGTCAGCGCGACAAAGGCAGCCAATTTGCGATAGAAATAGTTCAAATTGGCTCCGTTGATGGGGTTGGGTTTACCTCAAGTCTAGACGAAACCCGCCAAAACGTTACATCTCCGTAATCAATTTAGAGGCGGTGTAGAGTTGTAGTGCAAATACACCATGTTCCATAGGGCTCCTAAGCCCTTTTTAGGGTGTAATAAAGAAGGCGATGAAGCCACTTTTCTTGACCAATTCGCCTCAATTTAAGGAGAGAGTCCTTTGACATTCAGCTGGGACAGCATCGATTCAAAATCCGTTGACACTGCAAGAGTTTTAGCTGCAGATGCAGTTGAAAAAGTTGGTAACGGTCATCCTGGTACTGCTATTTCTCTAGCACCGGTTGCCTATCTTCTATTCCAAAAGGTTATGAACCACGACCCTAGTGAACCGAAGTGGGTTGGCCGTGACCGATTTATTCTCAGTGTGGGGCACTCCTCGCTTACCCTCTACAACCAGCTTTATCTAGCCGGATACGGTCTTGAACTAGATGATCTAAAAGCTCTGCGGACTTGGGGTTCTAAAACTCCTGGACATCCAGAGTACGGTCATACCGACGGTGTTGAAATTACCACTGGTCCGCTTGGTCAAGGACTTGCTTCGGCTACAGGCTTTGCGTACGCGGCTCGGTTTGAGCGAGGTTTATTTGACCCAGAGACACCAGCTGGGGAAAGTGCCTTCGATCACTTCATATATGTCGTAGCTGGTGATGGTGACATGCAAGAAGGTGTTACCAGTGAAGCTGCGTCACTTGCTGGACACCAACAGTTGGGCAACCTTGTTGTGATTTACGACTCTAATCAGATCTCGATTGAAGATGACACCAACATAGCTTTTACTGAAGATCTAACCGCAAGGTATCAGTCTTACGGGTGGCACACCCAGACTGTTGACTGGAAGAAGACTGGCAATTACCAGGAAGATGTCAAAGAACTTTTTGATGCAATTGAGAGAGCTAAGCAGGTTACCGATAAGCCATCTCTGATTACCCTGCGAACAATCATCGGTTGGCCCTCACCTAAAAAGCAGAACACCGGCAAAATACACGGTTCCGCTCTAGGAGCTGAGGAATTAGCCGGCTTGAAGACTGCTCTGGGCTTCAACCCTGAACTGACATTCGAAGTTGACGAAGCTGTAATCGAACACACCAGATCAAATGCTGCAAAACGTGCTGCTGAGGCAAAAAAATCTTGGTCGGAAAAGTTTGAAGCATGGTCTATTGCTAACCCTGAAAGAAAAGCTCTCTTCAATCGTGTGCAGTCTGGATCTGTTCCAGCAGATCTCGATGCTGCTTTGCCCACCTTTGATTCCGCAAATGAAATTTCAACTAGATCGGCATCCGGAAAAGTTATTAATGCAATCGCAAAAGTGATGCCAGAGTTGTGGGGAGGATCTGCTGATCTAGCAGAGTCAAACAACACCACTATCGAAGGTGCAAAGTCTTTCGTGCCGGCAAAATGGTCAACCCATGAGTGGACAGGTGACCAGTATGGAAGAGTTCTTCACTTTGGTATTCGTGAGCACGCTATGGCTGCGATTCTGAACGGCATTGTCTTGCATGGAAACACAAGAGCATTCGGTGGGACTTTCCTAATCTTCAGTGACTACATGCGTCCTGCGGTTCGACTGGCAGCTTTGATGCAAGTTCCTTCAATATTCGTTTGGACTCACGATAGCGTCGCTCTCGGTGAAGATGGCCCTACCCACCAGCCGATTGAACAGTTGGCAACATTAAGAGCTATTCCAAACTTAGATATGATCCGACCAGGCGATGCTAACGAAGTGTCGCATGCCTGGGCTCAGATGCTAAAAAGACGCGTTGGCCCAGCCGGTATTGCACTGACCAGACAGAACATCCCAGTTTTCCCTCGTGGAAGCGAAGATGAAACCGGAACAATCTTTGCTGGCGCAGAAAACACAGTTAGAGGTGCATATGTGCTTCTTGAGGCAGCTAATGGAAAACCAGAACTTATCTTGATTGCCACTGGATCAGAAGTCCAACTAGCCGTGGCTGCTAGAAGGCAGTTGGAGGCAGAAGGTATCCCTACTCGAGTTGTTTCCGCACCATGTTTGGAATGGTTCGAAGAGCAACCAGAGAGCTACCGTAAAGAAGTGTTGCCAGATTATGTCACCGCTAGAGTTTCCGTCGAAGCGGGTCTCTCGCTTGGCTGGGAAAAATACATCGGCGCTAACGGTAAATCGGTTTCCATCGAACACTTTGGAGCTTCAGCGGACTACAAAACTCTTTTCAAGAATTTCGGCATCACAACTGAGGCAGTTGTTGCTGCTGCAAAAAAGACTCTAAATAAGTAAATCGGAGATCAAAAATGACTAATCCCCTAGCCCAACTAGCCGAAAACGGTGTGAGCATTTGGCTGGATGATCTATCCAGAACTCGAATTCAGTCTGGTGATTTGGCACAACTAATCACTAGCAGAAGCGTTAGCGGTGTGACTACCAACCCAACAATTTTTGCCAGTTCAGTTGGTAAAGGTGAAGGCTACGAAGACCAGGTCGCAGCATTAGCTGCCGCCGGCGCATCTGCGAGTGAAGCAATTTTTGAAATCACCACCAAAGATGTAGCTGATGCCTGTGACGTCTTCCAAAGTGTTTATATCAAGTCGAAAGGGTTTGACGGCCGAGTCTCTATTGAGGTTGAACCTGGGTTAGCCAATGACACCGCTGGCACCGTCCAGCAAGCCAAAGAGCTTTTTGAAAAAGTTAATCGTGAAAACGTGATGATCAAGATTCCAGCTACTAAGGCTGGTCTGGCTGCAATAACTGAGGTAATTGCCGCCGGGATCAGCGTGAACGTTACCTTGATTTTCTCGCTGCAACGTTACCGAGAAGTAATTGCGGCCTATCAGTCTGGTATAGCCCTTGCCAAAGCAGCTGGTAGGGACATTACAAAGATCCACTCAGTCGCCTCATTCTTTGTTTCCAGAGTTGATACGGAAGTGGATAAACGTTTAGCTCAACTTGGCACAGCCGACGCTAGCACCATGAAGAGCAAAGCTGCCCTTGCTAATGCTCGTCTCGCGTACGAAGTATTCGAGCAGGAATTCGCTAAACCAAGTTGGCAAGAGCTTGCCGCTGCTGGGGCAAACCTGCAACGACCGCTCATGGCATCAACTGGGGTCAAAGATCCAGCGCTACCTGACACTTTGTATGTGACGGAGTTGGTAGCCAAGCACTTGGTAAACACCATGCCTGAAAAAACCATGGAGGCAGTTTTTGACCACGGTGTGATTCCTGCAGATAGCATTCATGGCAAGTATGAAGAAGCCAAACTTATCCTTCACACCCTAAATGCCATGGGAATTTCCTACGACGAAGTTACTGATTTATTAGAAAAAGAAGGTGTCGAGAAGTTCATAGTGTCTTGGAATGAACTTGTTGATTCGGTTACCAAAGCACTCGAGGCTAGCCGTTAAATGCGAGTGAATATTCCAGTTGCCTGGCTCGATGAGATCCAGCCAATCCTTCAAGATTTAGTTGCCGATAAAGTTGCTTCTCGAATTTCTCAAAAAGATTTCACGCTTTGGGGTGAAGATGCTGAAAGCGAATCAAAAATCAGACTTGGTTGGGTTAGTTCAGCTACTGACTCAATCGCACTTATTCCCCAAATAACTAAAGTTCGTGAGGAGCTAGCCAGTAAAGGTATTACCCGCATCGTGCTATGTGGGATGGGTGGTTCAAGCCTCGCCCCAGAAGTGATTACTAAGCGCTATGGGGTGGATCTGGTAGTGCTGGATTCCACAGCTCCAGATCAGGTCGGGCAGGTAGTTCGAGAACAACTAGAGAATACTGCGGTAGTTGTTTCATCGAAGTCAGGATCTACGGTTGAAACAGACTCGCAGAAGCGAATCTTCGAAGAGGCGTTCACCTCCGCAGGAATCGACAAGACTGAGCGAATCATCATCGTGACCGATCCCGGCTCACCGATGGAGCAGGCTGCGCTAGCCGATGGTTATCGGGTGTTCAATGCCGATCCGACTGTTGGAGGTAGATACTCCGCGCTAACAGCTTTCGGCTTAGTTCCATCTGGTTTAGCCGGTGTTGCCATCGACGAGCTACTTATCCAAGCTCAAGCCGCAGCAACAGAGTTGTCAATTGACTCAACCGAGAACCCAGGTTTGATTCTGGGTGCAGTTTTGGCTCGACTTGGTTCCCCATCAGGCTATAGAGACAAAGTTGGCATCGTTTCGGATTCCCAAACCCTCCCTGACTTTGCTGACTGGGCTGAACAGCTGATCGCTGAATCAACCGGTAAAGAAGAAAAAGGAATTCTTCCCATTGTTTTGCAAGCCGAAAGTTTTGAACTCTCCGCAGAACTTAGTGATGTTGTCTTAGTTTCGGTTTCGGAGAATGAATCCTTTAGGGCAGCCACCGAGGCTTTGGTAACTGGGACAATTGCGGAACAATTCTTGCTCTGGGAATATGCCACTGCGGTCGCCTCGAGATTAATCCAGGTTAATCCTTTTGATCAGCCAGATGTCGAGTCCGCCAAGATCGCCGCTCGGGGCATGTTGGCGGAGAAGAGTAAATCCAAACCTCCCCTGTTTACCGACGGTGGTGTTATGGTTCTAGCCGAAGGGTTGAACCTCGAAGGTTCAACTACGCTCGAGCAGGCCCTAGAACTTCTGCTTTCTCAGGTTGGCGAGCAAAGCTATGTTGCCGTGCACGCCTATCTAAACCGAGAAGCACAATTACCGTTGGAGAAACTACGCAACCTATTGGCAGAAAAACTAGCTAGGCCAGTTACCTTCGGTTGGGGCCCTCGTTTTCTCCACTCAACTGGTCAGTATCACAAGGGTGGTCCACGAACGGGTGTCTATCTGCAGCTCACCAGTCAGACTGAAAACGACATATCGGTGCCAGGAAGAGAATTCAGCTTCGGTGAGCTGATTACCTCTCAGGCGGCAGGCGATGCAAAAGTTTTAGCTGATTTAGGAAGACCAGTTCTAACTCTTGTCCTCGGCGATGTTCAAAAAGATTTTGATCGAGTCATCTCAATCATTGAAGGAAGTAAGTAGTGGCTGGTGTGAAAATCGGGCCGGGTAAAAACCCACTTCGTGATCCGGAAGATAGGCGCCTGAACAGAATTGCAGGTCCATCAGGTCTAATCATCTTTGGAGTTACCGGTGACCTTAGTCGTAAAAAGCTGATGCCTGCAGTTTATGACCTGGCTAACCGTGGACTACTTCCGCCAGGTTTCTCTCTGGTGGGGTTTGCCAGAAGAGACTGGGAAGATCAAGATTTCGGTCAAGTTGTTCAGGATGCTGTTCGTCAACATGCCCGGACACCTTGGAGCGATGAGGTATGGGCACAACTTTCCCGCGGTATCCGATTCGTCAGCGGTGAATTCGATGACGACGCGGCCTTCGACAGACTCAGAGAAACAATCGAACAGTTAGACAAAGAGCGTGGCACAAACGGCAACCACGCCTTCTATTTGAGCATCCCACCAAAAGCTTTCCCGATAGTCACTCAGCAACTCTCCCGTTCTGGGCTAGCTGATCCAAAACCGGACCAGTTCCGCAGAGTGGTCATTGAGAAGCCTTTTGGCCATGATCTCAAGTCCGCTCGTGAACTAAACGAGGTTGTTGAATCGGTTTTCCCGGCCGACTCTATTTTCCGCATCGACCACTACCTGGGTAAAGAAACAGTGCAGAATATCCTCGCCCTCAGGTTTGCAAACCAGTTGTATGAGCCACTTTGGAATAACAACTACATTGACCACGTTCAGATCACCATGGCCGAAGATATCGGTGTTGGTGGCAGAGCTGGCTACTATGACGGAATCGGTGCGGCTCGAGATGTTATTCAGAATCACCTCTTGCAATTACTTGCCCTAACCGCGATGGAAGAGCCGGTGTCTTTTGATGCTGCCGATCTTCGTGCCGAAAAGGAGAAAATTCTCTCCGCAGTAAGCATTCCAAAAGACTTGGGAAAATACACTGCCCGCGGACAATACACCGGCGGATGGCAAGGTGGTGAAAAGGTAACCGGCTTCTTGCAGGAAGAAGGCATGAATCCTAAGTCGGTAACCGAAACTTACGCCGCGATGCGATTGGATATCAATACTCGCCGCTGGGCTGGGGTTCCCTTTTACCTCAGGGCGGGTAAGCGCTTAGGTCGTAGAGTGACTGAAATAGCAGTTGTCTTCAAACGAGCGCCGCAACAAATCTTTGGAGCAAGTCAAACTTCAGCCTTAGGGCAGAATGCTTTAGTTATTCGTGTTCAGCCCGACGAAGGTGTGACCATTCGCTTTGGCTCGAAGATACCTGGTGTCGGGATGCAGGTTCGCGACGTGACCATGGACTTTGGCTATGGCCACGCTTTTACCGAAGCGTCACCTGAAGCCTATGAACGATTAATCCTCGATGTGCTACTTGGCGATCCACCACTATTCCCAAGACACGAGGAAGTTGAACTCTCTTGGAAGATTCTTGATCCGATTGAAGAATATTGGGCGTCCAATGGCAAGCCAGAACCATATCGACCAGGAACCTGGGGTCCAGCTTCGGCCGATCGAATGATGGCACTTGATGGAAGGGCTTGGCGCAGACCATGATCAAGACTTTATCGAACACCACGGTCTCCAAGGTTTCAAAAGAACTTGTTGAAATTCGCGATGAAGGTGGAGCTGTAGCTCTGGGTCGTGTTTTGACCCTGATTATAGAAACCGACTTTGCCGGTCTTGAACAGGCAGTTCGTTCGGCAAATGAAGCATCTAAGGCTCACCCCTGCCGAATTATTGTTTTAGCTGAAGACAAAAAGAAGAAAAACGAAAAACCACGTTTGGATGCAGAAATACGTGTTGGTGGTGACGCTGGTGCTTCGGAAGTAATCGTCCTGAAGGCATACGGTGAGGCCGCCAGTGACCATGAAAGCTTAGTTACCGGATTACTGCTGCCCGATGCTCCTGTGGTCGCCTGGTGGCCTGGCTCAGCACCGGAGAAACCCGCCACTTCAGCAATCGGAAGAATCGCCCAACGCAGAATAACTGATGCTGCAGTTCAACCAGATCCGCACGCTTGGCTTTCGAGTTTGGCAAAGAACTACACTCCTGGCGATAGCGATTTTGCCTGGACAAGACTTACCCTGTGGCGAGCGCAGCTTGCGGCAATTCTGGACCAGCCTCCATATGACCCTGTTCTAGAGGTTGTTGTGACTGGTGCGGTTGACTCACCGAGCACGGATCTGTTGGCCGCTTGGTTGGAAATGAAGCTAAAAGTTGAGGTAAAACTTATTAGAACAGTCCGCGGTAAGGCGGTAGCGGGTATCAAAGGCGTAAAACTGATCCGCAAATCCGGAGACGTTGAGATAGTTCGCAACATTCCCGATGTTGCAACCCTAATTCAGCCTAGCCAACCGACTAGAGACATTTCTTTACCGAGACGGTCAGTCCGCGACTGCCTAATTGAAGATCTTCGTCGGTTAGATAGCGATGATATCTTCGGAAAACTCATCACCAAAGGTTTTGGCACCAAGCGGACAAGTCCCGCTGTGTCCCGCAAGGTAAAGAAGTAATTTATGCAATCGGTGGAAATTCATCGCGCTAGTAATGCCCAAGATGTTGCAGAGCAGGCAGCGACCGAAATACTGGACAGGCTTTCCAAAGCTCAAGGAAGATATAACCTCTGCCTTACCGGTGGAACGGTGGGAATACTCACTCTGAAACACCTTGCTGAAAAACCTGATTTGCAAAATCTGAATCTACAAAATGTTCACTTCTGGTTTGGTGATGAACGTTTTGTTGCGAAGGACAGCCCAGATAGAAACGCGAACCAAGCTCGAGATGCTCTATTGAGCAAACTTTCTATCTCCCCCAATCAAATTCATGAATTCCCTAGTCTGGATGAAACCGAAGACGTCGCCAATGCAGCAAAACTATTCGAAAACCACTTGGTAGATTTCTTTGAGGAAGCTAAGCCGAGAATGGATTTAACTCTTTTGGGTATGGGTCCTGACGGCCACGTAGCATCACTATTTCCGGGACATGAATATCCAGAACAACTAATTGTTTTCGAGGAGAATTCACCTAAGCCTCCCGCCCAGAGAATCTCGATGTCCTACGCACTTCTGAACTCTTCGAGAGAAATCATGTTTGTGGTCAGCGGGATTGATAAAGCTGAGGCAATTGAATCAGTTCACAAAAACCCAGCTTGTGATTTACCGGCTGCGAAAGTAGGCGCAACTGAACAAACTATTTGGATAGTCGATGAGGCTGCTGGTGCAGCTTTTTGGAGCTGCTAAGCCGAACGCTTATTAGCTTTGGTGCTCTTTTTGATCTCAGCCTTAGCTTCGGCTAAAAGCCTCTCGCGTCTTTCCCGAACTGCAGCAACTGCTTCATCGAGAAGAGCTTTGGCCTCAGCTTCGGTGCGACGCTCCTTAACGTAGGCTAGGTGCGTTTTGTATGGTTCGTGACGAGCGATCTCAGGCGGATTGTCTTTATCCATACCCGCCGGTAGTCCACAGTGTGGGCAGTCTAATTCGTTAGGAAGTTCTTCCAACTCGACTGAGGCTGCAAACATCGGTGAAAAGCTGTGTTTATTGAAGCAATAGTAGGTTCGTTGGATTCTCTCGGCCTGGAAACCCGTGTCTTTTTCCCCTGACGGTCCCGCCCCAACTCTGGAACCACGGATTGCAGAACTATTTGAATTCATAAACTATGCCCAACCGTAGGTTGATGCCAGTCCAAGGATCACTACGGTGATGACCCAGACCAGACCAAGAATGATGGTGATTCGGTTTAGGTTGCGTTCGGCAACCCCTGAAGAACCCATGGTGCTGGTGATGCCGCCACCGAACATGTCGCTTAGTCCGCCACCGCGTCCCTTGTGAAGAAGGATCAGCAAGGTAAGGAGCAAGCTGGTTACCCCAAGCAAAATCCGCAGGGCGATAAGAATTCCAGTCATTATGGGTACTTTCTGTGATTTCTAGTGAATTAAACTCACCAAGACAAATTATAAGGTCAGGTGCTTCAAGAAGCGGGCTATCCCAGAAAACTCTTCAACCTGAAGGCTGGCTCCGCCTACTAAAACCCCGTCAACTTCAGGGTTTTTGAGGAATCCGGCGACATTTGCGGCCTTGACTGACCCGCCGTAGAGAATTCTGGTTCGATCAGCAATTTCTTGGGTTAGCACCTCGGCGATGGTCTCCCTGAGCTTCGCGGCAACTTCTGCAGCCTGCTCTGGGGTTGCCACCTGGCCTGTTCCGATCGCCCAGACAGGTTCATAGGCCACGATGAATTCGCCAACTTGGGAATGTCCAGAGATGGCCTCTTTCAACTGAGCAACCGGAATAGCACTTTGTCCGAACTGTTCTAGTTCTTCGAGAGATTCGCCAACGCAGATTACTGGAACTAAATCGTGTTTGAATGCTGCTGCGACCTTCGCCTTGACCAGCGCATCATCCTCAGCGTGATACATTCTTCGCTCGCTGTGTCCGATGATGACGTAACGAACATCAAGCTTTTTCAAAAAGGCACCAGAAATGTCTCCGGTGTATGCCCCAGAGTCATGTTGACTGAGATCTTGAGCGCCTAACTTGATTTCAAATTTCTCTGCGTCAATCAAGGTCTGCACAGTTCGAAGATCGGTAAAAGGTGGGAATACCGCTACTTCGGTCTTGCTGTAGTCGTGACTTGCATCATTTAGCGTCCAAGCTAGTTTTTGGACAAGTGCAATAGCCTGCTGGTGGTCGAGATTCATTTTCCAGTTACCGGCTATGAACGGCACTCTTGCTTCACTCATTTAAGAACCTCCAAGCCCGGTAAAGTTTTGCCCTCTAAAAATTCTAGGCTAGCTCCGCCACCGGTTGAGATGTGGCCGAATTGATCATCGCTAAAGCCTAATTGCCTCACCGCCGCAGCCGAATCACCACCACCGACAACGGATAGACCCTTTACTTCAGTAAGCGCCTGTGCCACCCACTTTGTTCCATTAGCAAAATTCTCAAACTCAAAAACGCCCATCGGCCCATTCCAGAACACTGTTTTGGCATTTCTGATCACATTGGCAAAGGAATCTGCGGTCTCCGGCCCAATGTCTAAACCAATTGCAGTGGAGCCGAATTGACTCAATTCAATTCCATTACTTGGAACAACTGTAAAATCGGCATCTGCAGCAAAACGGTTAGCCACCAAAACATCAGTCGGCAGAATAATTTCGACTCCGAGTTCTTCAGCCTTGTTTAGATAGCCACGCACTGTCTCAATCTGGTCGCCTTCTAAAAGACTGGAGCCAACTTTATAGCCGAGCGCCGCCAAGAATGTGAATAGCATTCCCCCACCAATCAACAGGGCATCGACTTTAGGCAGCAGGTGGTCAATCACGCCAAGCTTGTCTGAAACTTTCGAGCCGCCCAAGACAACTACATAGGGCCTAGCTGGATTTTCAGTCAGGGACTCAAGGACTTTGAGTTCTGCTTCGATTAGTAATCCTGCAGCGCTTGGTAAAGTGCTGGCTAACTCATAGACACTGGCTTGCTTACGATGGACCACTCCGAATCCGTCGCTAACCATGAGATCGCCCATTTTTGCCAATTGGTCGGCGAATGACTGTCGCTCAGCTGAATCCTTAGCGGTTTCACCGGGGTTGAACCTAAGATTTTCCAGAACTAGAACTTGACCATCATTTAGCTCTGCTACCGCAGCTTCGGCAAGTAGACCAACTGTTTCACTGGCAAAGGAAACTTTTTTACCGAGTAATTCGCCTAGTCTCTTGGCCACTGGTGCTAACGAGTATTTCGCATCAGGAGCCCCTTCTGGTCGGCCTAGGTGGCTGATAACTATAACTCTCGCACCTTGTTCGATAAGTGCTTTGATGGTTGGGATTGAAGCCTTTACTCGACCATCATCGGTAATCAGATCACCATCTAATGGAACATTGAGGTCACAACGTAGAATGACTCGTTTGCCACCAAGTTCAGGTAGATCTTTCAGTGTTCGCATGAACTAGAGTCTGCTCGCAACCAATTCGGTTAGGTCAACAAGGCGGTTTGAATATCCCCACTCGTTGTCATACCAGGACGAGAGCTTCACGGTGGTTCCGCCAATAACCCTAACCAAACCAGCATCAAAGATTGATGAGTGCGGGTCAGTAACGATGTCACTTGAGACGATTTCATCTTCGGTGTATTTCAGGATGCCCTTTAGTGGTCCAGATGCAGCGGCAGCCTTATAGGCAGCCTTTATTTCATCAATGGTCACTTCGCGTGCTGAAACCAAAGTCAGGTCGGTAATCGATCCAGTTGGCACTGGAACTCGAAGAGCGAATCCGTCTAGTTTGCCTTTTAGCTCAGGTAGAACTAAACCGATTGCTTTAGCTGCTCCAGTGGTTGATGGAACGATGTTAATTGCAGCCGCACGAGCTCTGCGCAGGTCGCTGTGTGGGCCGTCTTGCAGGTTCTGGTCAGCAGTGTATGCGTGCACTGTGGTCATCAAACCGTTGACAATACCGAAGTTGTCATTGAAAACCTTCGCCAGAGGGGCAAGACAGTTTGTGGTGCATGAAGCGTTTGAAATAATGTTGTGGTTTGCTGGGTCATAACCAGATTCGTTCACACCGATCACGAAAGTTGCGTCTTCACCAGTTGCTGGAGCTGAGATAATCACTTTTTTAGCGCCTGCCTCGATGTGCTTTCTTGCATCATCAGCATTGGTAAATCGTCCGGTTGATTCAATGACGATATCGACACCAAGATCTCCCCAACCGAGAGCTGCTGGGTCACGCTCAGCAAGAACTTTGATTACGACGCCATCGACGATGATGTTTTGTCCATCCACAGTAACTTCGCGGTCTAAACGACCAGTCACTGAGTCATACTTCAGCAAATGTGCTAAACCCTTAGGGTCGCTAAGGTCATTGACTGCAACTATCTCAAGATCAGTTCCCTTGGCGATTTCAGCTCTTAGGAAGTTACGTCCGATTCGTCCGAAACCATTGATTCCAACGCGTGTGGTCATGTTTGACTCCAGTTATTTCTAGGCGCTATTAGCGCAATTTGGGATTGTTTTGGGGAAAATGCCACTCGACGCTGGGTGGTCTAACTCCTTCTAGGGTAGCAGAAGACCGGCCGTGTTTTGGCTAGCCTCGTTGAAGCGAGCCTGGACATCAGCCCAGTTGACTATGTTCCAGAAGGCCTTCACATACTCAGGTTTGACGTTCTGATAGTCAAGGTAGAAAGCGTGCTCCCACATATCCAGCATTAGAAGTGGAATTGAGCCGACAGCTAAGTTCCCCTGGTGATCGTAAAGCTGCTCAATGATTAGTTTTTGGCCAAGGATGTCCCAAACCAGGATTGCCCAACCAGACCCTTGAATACCAAGTGCGCTTGCGGTGAAGTGAGCACGGAAAGCATCAAATGAGCCAAAGAATTCATCGATGGCTGCAGCTAACTCACCAACTGGCTTGTCGCCACCTTCTGGAGACATGTTTTTCCAAAAGACAGTGTGGTTTACGTGTCCGGCCAGGTTGAATGCCAGATCTTTTTGAAACTTATTTACCATGCTTAGGTCGTTCTTGTCTCTTGCTTCTGCAAGAGCATCAAGGGCAGAGTTGGCACCGTTTACGTAGGCCAAGTGATGCTTATCGTGGTGCAGTTCCATGATTCGGCCGGAAATGTTTGGTTCAAGAGCTCCGTAATCGTAGCTTAGGTCCGGCAGTGTGTATTTCGTCATGTTCTAGCTCCTTTGCTTTCTATTCTTGATCTCTTAAGTTTAGTTCAGTGCCTGGTATACCTTTTTCCGATGCCACCTTATCGGCAAGAGCTAACAGCCTTCGGATTCTTCCGGCAATAGCGTCCTTGGTTAGTGGTGGATTAGCCAGCCTGCCCAAATCGTCAAGGCTGGCATCGCGATGTTGCAGGCGTAACTCCCCTGCTTGGCGCAGGTGATCTGGAACATCATCGCCGAGTATCTCCATCGCTCTGCGCACTCTTTGACCAGCGGCAACGGCTGCTTGAGCAGAGCGCATCAGATTGGCATTGTCAAAGTTTGCCAGCCGGTTCTGCTGGCCTCTAACTTCACGTCTGACCTGAAGCTCGATGTATTTCAAAACAATGGAGTGTGCACCAACATGCTTCAAGATATCCACTATGGCTTCACGTTCACGGACAACAACTCGATAAACTCCCCTCGCCTCGCGAACCTTGGCTGGAACCTCGAGTCTTCGAGCTATGCCAACTAATGCCATCGCTGCCTCGTTACCAGGAGCGGTGATCTCGAGAGTTGCGCTTCGGCCCGGATCGGTAAGCGATCCATGAGCAAGTATTGCTCCACGCCAAACCGCCTCAGCATCTGCCTTGCTACCGGATACCAGTATCGAGGGAAGCCCTCGAACAGGTCTGTTTCTAGAGTCAATTAGCCCAGTCTGTCTAGCAAGTATTTCGGCGTTCTGAGTCACCTTGATTTGATACTTGCTTGATTTTCTAATTCCGCTGGCGGCGATCATGGCCAGTTCAGAGTCAACTCCGAAAACATCGGCTAGGTCTTTTCTAACGCGTCTGGCTAGTTGGGCTGTGTCAACTTCGATTTCAACAACAATCTTTGAACCAACGAGGTGCAGCCCGCCGCAGAAGCGAAGTATTGTTGCCACTTCGGCCGCTCTGACCGAACTCTTTGAAACCTCAACTCTTGCTAGTTCGTCTTTCAGTTCTGCAGTTAGCGCCATGTCTTATTCTTTTCCTAAATCTCTATGTTTCACTCTTACTTCAACGCCTTCTATTTGACCCAGGCGCTTTGCAATTTCATTTGCTGTTGCTACCGAACGGTGTTTACCTCCGGTGCAGCCGAAAGCAATAGCGGCATGCTTTCTGCTTTCTCTTAAGTAGCCGTTCAAAACCGGTTTTAGAGCTGCAACGTAATTAGCTATAAACTCTTCAGCACCTTCTTGCTCCAACACAAATTTCGAAACCCGAGCATCTTCTCCAGTAAAGGGGCGCAGATCTTCATCCCAATACGGATTGGGCAGAAATCTCATGTCAGCAATTAGATCTGCATCGCTTGGAGCTCCATACTTGAAGCCAAAACTTTGAATTAATAGGTTCAGTTTGTTGGACCCTTTTCCAGAAAAGGATTCTGAGATTTTTTGAGCCAGTTGGTGAACATTGAGATCGCTGCTGTCGATGATGTAGTCAGCTTTCTCGCGCAGCGGCAATAACCTTTGTCGTTCAGCCTGGATTCCATCGGTGATAGTTCCATTGCCCTGAAGCGGATGTGGACGGCGAACCTGTTCGTAGCGTTTTACCAATGTTGCATCGTTGGCCTCGAGGAATAGTACCTGAGCATCGATATTGCTACTGCTGAGTAAATCTAGGGTTTCAGCCAAGTCTTGAAATAGCTCGCCGCCGCGAGCATCGATTACAACGGCCAATCTCGGCAGATTCTTATCGGCATGGCTAAAAAGCTCAGCCATCGGCTTGATTAGTTGTGGTGGAAGATTATCCACTACATACCAATCCATGTCTTCAAGGGCTTTACCAACCGTTGAACGGCCAGCCCCAGACATGCCGGTCACCACCAGCAGTTCATATGACTTGTCTTGGTTCACGGGGCCTCTAATCGTTTCTCAAGACAACTCTAGTCATTCGCGACACGCCCGAGATGCAAATTACTCAGATTGCTCCAACTGCAACTTGATTGCCTCGGCTAATTTGGGGCCGATTCCGGCAACCTCACTGATTTCGGCCACAGTTGCCAATCTGAGCCGTTTTGCCGATCCAAAGCGCCTCAATAGTGCGTTTACTCGCTTATCCCCTAATCCTTCGATCTGGCCAAGTTCTGTAGCTATTGATGATTTTCGCTGTTTGCGCTGGGCGGTAATGGCAAATCGGTGAGCTTCATCGCGAATCCGTTGCAGCAGGAATAGGGCCTCGGTAGCTCTTGGCAGAATCACGGGGAAAGCTTCATTTGGTAGCCAAATTTCTTCAAGGCGCTTGGCAAGCCCAATAACCGCAATATCACTAATTCCAGAAGCCTCTAGCGCTCTTTTAGCCGCATTTACCTGAGGGGCTCCGCCATCAACTACCAGTAAGCCCGGCCGATAACTGAATTTATTGTCGTTGTCGCTTACCCCATCGGCCAGATACTTAAGCCGACGGGTAAGCACTTGGAACATGGAATCGGTGTCATCAGTAGATTGTTCGATGTTGAATTTCCGATACTGGCTCTTTTTGGGAAGCCCATCCTCAAAGACCACCATTGAGGCGACGATTCCGGTGCCAGAGAGGTGAGAAATATCAAAACATTCGATACGCAATGGAGCATTCTCTAGTTGTAGAGCTTTTTGCAGTTGGGCAAGCGCATCACTTCGGGAAGTGAAATCGGAGGTTCGCTTTAGCTTATAAAGGTTTAGTGAGTGCTTCGCATTTGTTAGTGCAGTTTCAGCTAAAGCTCGCTTATCGCCGCGTTGCGGCACTCTGAGATCAACTTTTGCACCGCGTTTGTCAGCTAACCACTGCGCCAGGGCTAGGTGATCCGCTGGCAACTCTGGCACTAATACTTCTTTAGGAATGTCTATGTTTCCAGAGGCCTCTTCGTAAACATTTTGAACTAAGTACTCAACCAGATCTTGAGTTGTTCGTTCGATTTCCTTATCGACAACCCAGCCACGGGCTCCCCTAATTCGACCACCGCGCACTCGGAATAGGCTAACGGCTGCTGTTAATTCGTCATCTGCTATCCCAAACAGGTCAGCATCGGTTTGATCTGTGAAGACAACGGTGCTTTTTTCCAGTACCGTTTCCAAGGCGTTGATGTCATCTCGCAATTTAGCTGCAAGTTCATACTTTTGCTCTGCCGAAGCAGATCGCATCTGCTTAGCTAGCGATTCGATGTAAGTCTCATCTCCAGACTGCATGAAATCACCAAACTGCTTTGCAGCTTTCTTGTGTTCTTCCTTACCTATCCGACCAACACATGGAGCGGAACACTTTCCGATGTCTGCAAGTAAACATGGTCTATTGGTTTGTTCAGCACGCTTGTAAATACCGCTTGAGCAAGATCGCATCGGAAAAACCTTGAGCAGAGTATCCATAGTCTCTCTGATTGCCCAGGACTGAGTGTAAGGACCGTAATACTTGGTCCCTTTTCTATCCCGATTTCTGGTAATCAGTACTCTAGGTACTTCTTCACCCATCGTGATTGCTAAGTATGGGTAACTCTTGTCGTCTTTGAATCTGACATTGAACGGTGGATCAAATTCCTTAATCCAAGTGAATTCGAGTTGGAGGGCCTCGAATTCGCTTTTTACGATGGTCCAGTTGACATCGGCCGCAGCCTGCACCATCCGCCTAGTCTTCTCCTGCAGGGTATTCAAAGGTGCGAAATAGGAACTTAGCCTTGCCCGAAGATTCTTCGCCTTGCCAACATAGAGCACGCCACCGTTCTCATCAACGAATCGATATACGCCGGGATTAGTTGGGATATCTCCCGTAGCTGGTCTAAAGCTGACCTCGTTTGCCATGGCTATCCAAGGATCTCTTTGAGGAACTTACCGGTGTGAGATTTAGCATGTTTTGCTACCTGTTCGGGTGTTCCGGTGGCAACTATTTCTCCACCCCTAGAGCCGCCCTCAGGGCCGATGTCGATAATCCAGTCTGAACTCTTAATCACATCGAGATTATGTTCAATTACGATTACGGTGTTTCCCTTATCAGCTAAACCATTTAGCACAATCAGGAGCTTTCTAACATCTTCAAAATGCAACCCAGTTGTCGGCTCGTCGAGAACGTAGACCGTGCGACCGTTTGATCGTTTCTGGAGTTCTGCAGCGAGCTTTACACGCTGCGCTTCGCCACCAGAAAGTGTTGTCGCACTTTGACCGAGACGAACGTAACCTAGCCCCACTTCAACGAGAGTATTTAGATATCTAGCAATTGCGCTTATCGGCGCAAAAAATTCGGCAGCTTCGGCAATCGGCATCTCTAATACTTCTGCAATTGACTTGCCTTTGTACTTAACCTGAAGGGTTTCACGGTTATACCTCGCGCCGTGGCAGACCTCACAAAGGACATATACATCGGGAAGGAAGTTCATCTCAATTTTCAAAGTTCCATCGCCGCTGCAGGCCTCACAGCGTCCACCTTTGACGTTGAAGGAGAATCTACCCTGTTGGTAACCGCGCGCCTTTGATTCAGAAGTTTCAGCAAAGAGTTTTCTTATGTGGTCGAAAACTCCGGTATAGGTAGCCGGATTTGACCTAGGAGTTCGACCGATTGGATTCTGATCGACGTGGACTACTTTATCCAGCTGGTCTAGACCTTCTACCCGAGTATGTTTTCCGGCAACACCTTTAGCGCCGTTGAGTTTATTGGCCAGGACTTCATACAGAACATCATTCACTAGCGATGATTTACCAGAGCCACTAACTCCAGTCACTGCAATGAATGTTCCGAGGGGAAATTCAACGTCTATGTTCTTGAGATTGTTTTCCCTTGCTCCAACTACCTTGATGCGACGCTTTGGATCAACTTTGCGTCTTTTAGCTGGAACCTTTATCGATTCTTTTCCGCTTAGGAATGAACCGGTAATTGATTCCTTATTGCTGAGGATTGCTTTATAGGAGCCACTGTGCACGACTTCGCCACCGTGAACCCCGGCGCCAGGACCAATATCCACTAGCCAGTCGGCGGCTTTAATGGTGTCCTCGTCGTGCTCAACAACGATAAGCGTGTTTCCCAAATCACGCAGTTTGATTAGCGTCTCGATTAGCCGTCGATTATCCCGTTGGTGCAAACCAATACTCGGCTCATCCAGAACATACAGAACACCGGTCAGCCCAGCACCAATCTGGGTGGCAAGCCTGATTCGCTGTGCCTCACCACCGGAAAGTGTAGCTGCGGCTCTTTCCAGCGATAGATAGTCAAGACCAACGGCTATCAGGAACTCAAGTCGCGCTCTAATTTCCCGTAGCACCTGAGCCGCAATCTTTTCATCACGTTTGTCGAGCTTTAGTTTGATGAAGAATTCCATGGCCTCACCGAGGCTTATATTGCAAACCTCAGCAATAGAGTGTCCAGCAACCTTCACTGCTAGAACTTCTGGTCTAAGTCTTGCTCCGTTGCAATCCGGACAAGGAGTTTCTCTCAGGTATTCAGCCCAGCGTCCTCTACCCCAGTCATTATCAGCCTCTAGGTATTTACGCTCGATGTAGTTCAGCGCACCTTCGAAACCTGTTGTGTAACGTAGCTCGCGTCCGTAGCGATTTTTCCACTTCATTTGGACATCGAAGTTATTTCCATAAAGAACCGCGTCCTGGATCTCTTCTGGGAGATCCTGCCAAGGTGTATCTAGAGAAAAGTCCATATCTTTAGCCAGGCCAGTAACAAGCCTGGTGTAGTAGGTGAACAAACCCTTACCTTGGGTTGACCATGGTCGAATTACTCCACCGCGAATTGATTCGGAAGGGTCTCCAATAACTAAATCTTTGTCGACAGCCATTTTCGTGCCAAGACCGGAACACGTCGCGCAAGCACCAAATGGAGCATTGAAGGAAAAAGTCCTAGGTTCGATTTCGGTGATGGCCAGCGGGTGCTCATTCGGACAGGACATCTTTTCTGAGAAATTGCGATACTTTCCTTCACCCTGCACGTCAACGAGATCAATCGTTACTTTGCCACTAGTCAGTTTTAGAGCAGTCTCTACCGAATCGGTTAGCCGTTGAATGATATCTGGTTTAGCAACTAGTCGATCGATAACAACAGATATGTCGTGTTTATACGTTTTACGAAGCGGCTTGGCCTCGGCAAGGGTGATAACTTCTCCATCAACCACCGCTCTAGCGAATCCCTGAGAGATAAGCTCTCGGAACAAATCATAGAACTCACCTTTCTTTTGATCTACAACCTGAGCTAGCACCTGATACTTAGTTCCGGCGGGCAGTTGCATGATCTGGTCAACAATCTGCTGTGTGGTCTGCTTGGCAATTCGTTCACCGCAAACCGAACAGTGCGGAATGCCGATTCGGGCCCATAGCAGGCGCAAATAATCGTGAATTTCGGTAATTGTGCCAACCGTGGACCTGGGGTTACGGTTAGTGCTCTTCTGATCAATTGACACTGCTGGTGATAGACCTTCGATGAAATCAACATCAGGTCGATCTACCTGGCCTAGAAACTGCCTAGCGTATGCGGAAAGCGACTCCACGTAACGCCTCTGCCCCTCAGCAAAAATAGTGTCAAAGGCTAGCGAGGATTTGCCGGAGCCACTTAATCCGGTAAAAACAACCATCGCGTTGCGAGGTATTTCCAGAGTTAAGTTCTTTAGGTTATGGACCCGAGCGCCTTTGACGATCAGCTTTTCTTTAGCGGGGCTTTGAATGACGGGCATGAGATTTAGTTTAACCCGCTAGATCTTATCGATCTGACGGATGGTGTATTTGAGCTCAGATATCTCGTCTCTTAGCCTTGCAGCGAGTTCAAAGTTCAGCTCCTCGGCTGCTGACTTCATCTGAGCATCAAGTTCGACTACCAGCGAAATAAGGTCGTCATAACTAGAGTTCTTGTCTGGCCTGCGTCTAATCGGGGTGATCGGCTTGCCATCGCGGTTACGCTTGGGTTTTTGCGCCAGCAGCTCCTCCGTATCCTTTTCCTCAGATAGCAGACTGTCGGTGATGTCAGATATCTTCTTCCGCAGCGGGGTTGGATCGATGTTGTTCGCTTTGTTGTAAGCAACCTGCTTTTCTCGACGACGGTTAGTCTCATCTATAGCTTTGGCCATAGAGTCGGTTATTCGATCTGCATACATGTGTACCTCGCCAGAAACATTTCTAGCTGCTCGACCAATGGTCTGGATAAGCGAGGTTGTTGACCTTAGGAAACCCTCTTTATCTGCATCCAGAATGGCTACTAGAGATACCTCTGGCAGATCCAATCCCTCACGCAGCAGGTTGATACCAACCAAGACATCAAATATTCCCTGACGTAGTTCTCTGAGTAGTTCAACCCTGCGCAGAGTATCGACATCACTGTGAAGATAACGAACTCTTACCCCAGCCTCAGTGAGGAAGTCCGTGAGCTCCTCCGCCATCTTTTTGGTGAGAGTGGTCACTAGCACGCGCTCGTCTCGTTCCGCCCGACTCTTAATCTCCTCGAGTAGGTCATCAATTTGACCCTTAATCGGCTTGACCACTACCTTAGGGTCAACTAGCCCTGTCGGGCGAATTATTTGCTCAACCACCCCATCGCTAACGGAAAGTTCGTATTTACCTGGCGTTGCCGACAAGTAGACCGTCTGTCCAACGCGATCTAAGAACTCCTGCCACTTAAGCGGTCGGTTGTCCATAGCCGATGGAAGTCGAAAGCCGTATTCAACCAGTGTTCGTTTCCTAGAGGAGTCACCTTCAAACATCGCACCTATTTGTGGAACTGTAACGTGTGATTCATCGATAACAGTAAGAAAATCTTCTGGGAAATAGTCGAGCAAACAGGATGGAGCTGAGCCAGGTTCCCTACCGTCTATGTGTCGTGAGTAGTTCTCTATTCCCGAGCAAAAACCTAACTCTCTAATCATTTCCAGATCGAAAGTTGTTCTCATTTTTATTCGTTGAGCTTCCAAAAGTTTGCCTTGCGTCTCAAACTCTTTAACTCGGGCAACCATTTCTTCTTCGATAGCCTCCAGAGCTAGCCCCATCCGCTCCGGTGATGTCACATAGTAACTTGCTGGAAATACGCTTATGGTGTCAATAGTTTTTATAACCTCACCAGTTAACGGGTGAAGTTGATAGATGTTCTCTATCTCATCTCCAAATAGTTCCAGCCTTATGGCAAGTTCGTCATAGACAGGGATAATCTCAATGGTGTCGCCCTTAACGCGGAAATTACCTCGACTGAAGTCATAGTCGTTTCGTTGATACTGCATCGATACAAATTCACGGATCAATTCGTCTCGGTCAATAATCTGACCCTTGTGCAGCGGTAAAGACATATCTAGGTATTCGCTTGGCGCACCAAGGCCATAAATGCAGGAGACGGTGCTTACAACCACCACATCTCTACGACTTAGTAGGCTCATCGTGGCCGAGTAACGAAGTCTTTCAACTTCAGCGTTTATGCTTGAATCCTTCTCAATGAAGGTATCTGTCTGAGGAACATAAGCCTCCGGTTGGTAATAGTCGTAGTAGCTCACAAAATATTCCACCGCGTTATTGGGGAGCATTTCTCTAAATTCATTTACTAATTGGGCGGCGAGCGTTTTGTTATGAGCGAGCACTAGTGTCGGACGCTGCAGTTTCTCGATAAGCCAAGCCGTGGTTGCGCTCTTACCAGTACCGGTGGCACCGAGTAGGACCACATCCTTCTCTCCTGCCTTTATTCGGGATGCAAGTTCTTCAATAGCAGCCGGTTGATCCCCTGAGGGCTTATATTCACTGACTACTTCGAAAGGCTTAAAGACTCTGGTGGGTTCTTTCACTTTTTTGAGTCTGCCCTTCTACAGAACTCTTCCCAAAGTTCCCTCGCGTCCGCGATAAGCAGATCGAGACTCTGATTTGAATTCAAGACATAATCAGCTCGAGCTGCTCGATCAATCGGTTTAGCTTGGTTTGCTATGCGATTAGCCGCTTCTTCCCGACTCATCCCTCTTGACTCGATAAGTCTTTTTATCCGCACTTCTTCCGGCGCTTCAACGGTCACAACAGCATCAAAGGGTAGATCCACATTGGCTTCAACCAATAGCGGCACCGTATAAACAACAATCGCATTTGGATCTGCCTGGGCAATAAGCTCTTTGGCTTTAGCTTTAACTAAAGGGTGCACGATTGATTCGAGTTTTTCTCTTGCCTCTGAATCCGAGAAAACCAATTCACCAAGCTTTGATCGGTTGAGTTCACCGGTCTGGCTGAAATATTCTGCACCGAATTTATTTGCTATCTCTTTTGCTCCATTTGTGCCAGGTGCAACAACTCCGCGAGCTAGCATGTCCGCATCGATTTCAACAGCCCCCAGGCTCTGCCAAAAATGTGCCACCGTCGATTTGCCGGCTGCGATTCCACCAGTGAGACCAATAAGGAACATGTAATAAAGCCTAACTTGAGACGCAAAAACGGGGCTGAGTTAGAACCCAACCCCGTCAAAGCTTGTTTGACTACTCGGCGTTGTCGAGCTTGTCCTTTAGGGCGTTTAGCGACTCATCGTCAGATAGAGTGCCTGCGGACTCGCTCATACCCTCAGAGGATGAGCTTGAGGAGTTGGTTTCCTCAGGCTTAGCGTCTGGAAGTGTTGCCTCAAGCGCTAGTGCAGCAGCAACTTGCTTCTTGTGCTCTTCCCAACGAGCGTGAGCCTCAGAGTATTCCTTCTCCCACTTGGCCTTAGCCTCTTCAAAGCCAGGCTTCCACTCGCTAGTTGCTGGGTCAAAGCCCTCTGGATACTTGTAGTTACCCTGGTCATCGAAATCAGAAGCCAGACCGTATAGCGCTGGGTTGAAGTCGGTGCCGTTAGGGTCAACTTCCTCAGTTGCCTGCTTTAGTGAAAGGCTGATTCTTCTACGGTCAAGGTCAATGTCGATTACCTTGACGAAGACATCTTGGTTAACTGTCACAACCTGGCTTGCTAGGTCGATGTGCTTTGAGGAAAGCTCAGAAATGTGAACTAGTCCCTCGATGCCATCAGCAACTCGAACGAAAGCTCCGAATGGAACAATCTTGGTTACCTTACCTGGAGCATACTGACCAATAGCGTGGGTTCTTGCAAATACCTGCCATGGATCTTCCTGGGTTGACTTCAGCGAAAGTGAAACACGTTCACGTTCTGCATCAACTTCAAGAACCTCAACGGTAACTTCTTGTCCGATTTCAACAACCTCTGAGGCGTGTTCAATGTGCTTCCATGAAAGCTCAGAAACGTGTACGAGGCCGTCAACGCCACCTAGGTCGATAAACGCACCGAAGTTCACGATAGAAGATACAACACCGGTACGAATCTGTCCCTTAGCAAGATCTGCTAGGAAAGTGGTTCGGTTAGCGGTCTGCGACTCTTCGAGAAGTGCACGACGTGACAGTACGACGTTGTTACGGTTCTTGTCTAGTTCAAGAATCTTGGCTTCAACTGTTTGACCAAGATATGGAGTCAGATCGCGAACACGACGAAGTTCAATAAGCGAAGCTGGTAGGAATCCTCGTAGACCGATGTCGACTATTAGACCACCCTTAACTACTTCGATAACTAAACCGTTGACAACGCCATCGGTTTCCTTGATCTTTTCAACATCACCCCAGGCACGCTCATACTGAGCACGCTTTTTGGAAAGAATTAGTCGGCCTTCTTTGTCCTCTTTCATTAGGACTAGAGCCTCGATTGAATCACCTACGGTAACAATGTCGCTTGGATCAGCGTCGTGGCGAATGGATAGTTCACGCGAAGGAATAACACCTTCGGTCTTGTAACCGACGTCGAGTAGAACCTCGTCGCGGTCAATTTTCACAACAATTCCAGAGATTAGATCTCCATCGTTGAATGATTTTAGGGTTTTTTCGATTTCTGCAAGCAGTTCTTCTGCTGAGCCGATGTCGTTTACTGCAACCTGCTTGGTTGCCTTGTCGGTACTTGTCATAGAGAAAATATCTCGTTCTGGTTTTACTCGGGCCAATAGACATAGGCTTTCACACCGATATCGCTTGGCGATGGATAGGGACTTGGCTCAAAAATGAACCTCCCCAAGTCTAGTCCCGTTTTAGGCCAGAAACAACGGCGATGAGCCCCTCAAGGACCGCTTGCGAATCTGGTCCAGATACTTGAATGTGGACCTGCTCGCCCTGTTTTACAGCCAAACTAAGCACTCCGAGTATGCTCGAGCCATCGACCACCCTGCCGGCAGAATTGCTTAGCTCTACCTGGTGCCCGCTCAGCGTCACCGCTCTGACAAAATCAGCCGCCGGCCTTGCATGTAGCCCCTCGGCAGCTGCAACTGTGGCGACTCCATTGCAAATCAATGGGCGGCCTCGTCCCAACTCTTACCGATACCGATGTTGACTTCAAGCGGAACATCGAGCTTGGCCACTTCGGTCATACCCTCTGTGACGATAGCCTTCACCTGCTCAAGCTCCCCCTTGGCAACCTCAAGCACCAGTTCATCGTGCACTTGCAAAAGAATGCGGCTCTTAACTTTTGCCTTCACAAGTAATTCATCTACCCGGATCATCGCCAATTTCATGATGTCGGCTGCTGTGCCCTGGATCGGCGCATTCAGAGCAGCACGACGGGCATTTTCTCGAATGGTGAAGATTTTGCTGTTCAGGTCGTCAAAAGGTCTGCGACGACCATAAATAGTGGTGGTGTGCTGGTTAATCTTTGCATCGTCAACAACTTTGCTTAGGTAGCCTCGAACCCCACCGAATCTGGCAAAGTAGTCATTCATGAGTTGTTTGGCATCCGCGTTGCTGATTCTCAGTTGTTTGGCTAAGCCATATTCGCTCAAACCATAAACCAATCCGTATGACATCGCCTTCACCTTGGCGCGCATTGCTGAGGTCACCTCTTCAGGCTTAACCCCATAGATGCGAGCTCCAACAAAACGATGCAGATCCTCACCGGATCTAAACGCTTCGATTAGTCCGGAGTCTTGGCTGAGATGAGCAAGGATTCGCATTTCAATCTGTGAGTAGTCAGCGGTCAACAGCGTCTCAAACCCTTCGCCGACTACGAAGGCGTCACGAATTAGACGACCTCTTTCACTCCTGACCGGTATGTTCTGCAAGTTCGGATTCTCTGAGGATAAACGTCCAGTCGAAGTTCCAGTTTGAACATATGTGGTGTGGATTCGCCCGTCTGCGGTAATAGTTTTACCGATGGTCTCTACTATTTGGCGTATCTTGGTTACTTCTCTGTGTTGGAGGAGCTTTTCTAAGAATGGGTGGCCTGTCTGTTCGAATAAAGTCGTCAGCGCTTCAGCATTTGTTGAGAATCCGGTCTTAACTTTGCTAGTTCCCTGCATCCCTAGATCTTCAAATAGCACAGTCTGAAGTTGTTTCGGTGAGGCTAAGTTAATTTCCTTTCCGATTAGCTCAAAACATTGCTTTTCTAGGCTTTTGATTTCTTTATCGAGTTCGCGAATAAGTTTGTCCAAGACCCGTTCATCAATTGAAATACCGGTACTTTCCATCTTGGCTAGGGCGTGTGCTGAGGGAAGTTCGATAGTTCGATATACCTGCTCTTGCTTAGTTTCTTTGAGCAGTGCTTCCAACTTATTGGTGAGGGGAATCATTAGCCAGCAGAGTTCAGTTACATCAGCACCACTTTCGACAGCCTCAGTGGATTCAAAAGTTAGCCCGAGGAATTCGCCGATCAGATCTTCTAAACCAAAGGCGCGGCGTAACGGGTTCTCGATGTATGCCATCAGCATGGGGTCATCGACTATGGCTGAGATTGATTTTCTTTCCTGAAGTAATGTTCGTTCAAGTTTCTTGCTGTCGAAGACAATCTTTGATTTATCGCTGGCAAGAAGTTCCTTCAGCTGCTTGCTAAACTCCTTGAAGTCGAAGTAACTGCGAGCTTTTTCAGTCGCCAGCGACAATCCGGCTACACCGGAATCGTTATAAGAAGCGAGTATGGCTATTGGCTCTTTGGCCTTAGCCATTTTTTCTAAAAGCTCTGGTGAGGCTTTGGCAGGTTTTGGAACATTCAGATCAATTTGAACTACCTCTGCAGGTGGGTCTTCGACAACCGAATCCGATTCCACTTGCTCAGTTGACCGAACTACACCCAGACCCTTGAATACTCGCTCTAGTAAAGACCTGAAATGAAGTTTTGCAAATGTATCGCGCACAGCTTTCTCATCAACTGGCTTCAAGGTGAAGTCATCAAATCCAAATCCAACATCAAGGTCCCTGACTAGATGATTCAGTCGGCGATTTCTGACCGCAAGTTCTTGATGCTCTCTCAGACTCTCGCCAACTTTGCCAGGGATCTCCGAGGCCGCTTTCAAGATGGCTTGGAGATCACCATACTGTTGCAGCCACTTCGCTGCAGTCTTCGGACCAACACCTGGGATACCGGGCAGGTTGTCGGAGGTCTCGCCTACCAACGCAGCTAAATCGGGATACTGCTTGGCATGAATCCCATACTTTTCTAGAACGGCTTCGTCGTTCATGCGAGCCAGATTCATTACGCCTTTTACTGGATACAAAATTGTGACGTCGTCTTGAATGAGTTGGAAAGTGTCTCGGTCTCCAGAAACGATAAGCACTCGATAACCTTTGGCCGCACCTTGATCAGCGAGGCTAGCGATGATGTCGTCGGCTTCGTAGTTATCCCTGGAAAGAGTAATTATGTTCATGGCCTCAAGCGCTTCGCGCAGGAGCTCTGTCTGACCATTGAACTCCGGTGGCGTCTCTCCCCTTGTTCCTTTGTATTCGGGATATTGCTCGGTTCGGAAAGAGCTGCGGGAAAGGTCAAATGCCACTGCCAGGTGAGATGGTTTCTCGTTAGCCAAGATGTTCAGCATCATCGAGATAAAACCATGAACAGCGTTGGTGTGTTGGCCTTGAGGTGTCTTGAATGAATCCGGACTTAGTGCATAGAAGGCTCGGAAAGCCAGGGAATGACCATCGATTAGTAAAAGTGTAGGCTTGCCCTTGTCGGTCATGGATAAAGCCTAAATGGTCGGCTTGGTTCAACAAGGTAAGGAAACGAAATGTCGGGCATGAGTGATGAAGTCGCCTACTGGGTGAACAAGCGCGGTGTCGGTGAACTGGCGGACTCAATGGGAATCAAAATTCTTGAGCTATCAGCAGAGTCCGGGATTGCAACTATGCCAGCCGAAGGCAATCGCCAACCGCTAGGAATAGTCCACGGTGGCGCATACGTAGTTTTAGCTGAAACTTTAGGCTCGATGTGTGCCTATGTCGCTGCCGGTGAAGGCCGTCACGCAGTTGGTATTGAAATCAATGCTTCCCACACCAGAAGCTGCAAGTCAGGGCTAATCACAGCAACGGCGAAAGCGGTAAACATTGGCAAGAATTTGACCACTCACGAAGTTGTAGTAACGGATGAGAATGGCACCAGGCTTTCGACAGTTCGCATCACGAACTTCCTTAGAGATAACCGTTAGTTCTTATCGCCCAGTTGTTCAATTACAGTCTCGGCTACCTGTCGCATGGTTAGGCGACGATCCATTGAAGCTTTTTGAATCCAACGGAAGGCCTCTGGCTCATTCATTTTCATCTTTTCAGTGAGAAGACCTTTAGCGCGGTCCACCATTTTTCTTGATTCCAGTTTCTCGCTCATCTGTTCCGCCTCTTCCTCGGCTGTTGAGATGCGATTGTGGAGCGAAAGAGCTATCTTCAAGGCGGGAATTAGATTGTCTGGATTGAACGGTTTGACTACATAGTTATAGACACCAGCGGCACTTGCCCGATCTACCAACTCCGGTGAACTAAATGCGGTGAGCAGAACCACCGGAAGTTTATACTGGGCCAGTTCTTCAGCAGCCTGAAGCCCATCGGTGCCAGGCATCTTGATGTCCATTAGGACAAGGTCAGGCTTTAGCTCAACAGCAAGCCGAACGGCTTCAGCCCCGTCGCTTGCTTGAGCAACACAGTTAAAGCCATTTTCGGTAAGGGTTTGGACGACGTCTAGGCGAATAATCGCCTCATCTTCGGCAACAACTACTCTGGGTAGTTCTTGGGCTGTCTGGTCCATAGAATTAACATACCTTCCGCAAGATGGTTTAGACTCGTTATTCGTAACATGCCGAAGTGGCGAAATGGCAGACGCGGAGCACTCAAAATGCTTTGCTCGAAAGGGCGTGTGGGTTCGACTCCCACCTTCGGCACCAAATAAAAAACCCCAGACAACTGGGGTTTTTTACTATTTGGTGTAGGCCGGTACGACACCGTTCTTAGCATCGCCAACTCTATGCACACGCAATGAGTTAGTCGATCCTGGAATACCAGGCGGTGTTCCGGCCACCACTACGACCTCTTCCCCGATTTCTGCAATGCCTTCAGAAAGCAAAATCTCGTCTACCTGAAGCATCATCGCGTCAGTATGCATGACTGTGGGTACTAGATAGACATTTGATCCCCAGACCATCGACAGCCTGCGCATGGTCTCTTCTGATGGAGTGAAGGCTATTGTGGGAATCTCGTGACGCAGACGAGCAACTCGCTTTAGGGAATCTCCGCTTTCGGTGAATACGCATATGTATTTAGAGCCAAGAAGTTCGGCAATCTCGGCTGCAGCCAAAGTTACGGCACCGCCTCTGGTGTGCGGTTTTGTGCCAAGTTCTGGAATTCGGCTCAAACCATTTTCTTCGGTTGAAGAAATAATGCTAGCCATCGCAGCCACTGTTTCAACTGGAAATTCTCCGACCGATGTTTCACCAGAGAGCATGAGGCAATCTGCTCCATCAAGGACGGCGTTTGCAACGTCGCTAGCTTCTGCTCTAGTTGGGCGGGAGGCAGTAATCATCGACTCGAGCATTTGAGTTGCCACTATTACCGGTTTAGCCCAGCGGCGAGATAGTTCGATTGCTCGTTTTTGAACTAGTGGGACCTGCCAGAATGGTAGCTCAACACCGAGGTCACCGCGGGCAACCATTACGCCATCGAATGCGTCGATGATTTCCTCAAGCGCTTCGACGGCCTGGGGTTTCTCAATCTTTGCGATGACGGGCAGGAATTTTCCTTCCTCTCGCATGATTTCATGAACCCGAACAATGTCCGTTGCATTTCTAACGAATGAGAGGGCGATCATGTCAACACCGAGTCTGATTCCCCAGCGCAAATCATCTTCATCTTTTTCACTTAGAGCAGGAACATTAACAGCTACCCCAGGAAGGTTGATGCCCTTATTGTTACTTACTGGCCCCGGCACCTCGACGACAGTGGTAACCGTAGTATCTGATACTTCGGTGGCTCTAAGACCAACTTTGCCGTCATCGATTAGTAGGACATCGCCAACCTTGACATCGCCTGGTAGTCCTTTGAATGTTGTGGAGCAAACCTCTTTCGTTCCAGCAATATCCTCAATAGTTATTTTGAAGACGTCGCCTTTTTCCAGATTTACCGGTCCGTCGGCGAATTTACCGAGTCTAATTTTTGGACCCTGAAGATCAACGAAAATACCGACTGGCTTTTTTGCATCTGCCGCAGCTTTACGAACGGTGCGATAAATTTCCTCATGCACATCGTAACTTCCGTGGCTCAGGTTCATTCTGGCTACATCGACACCAGCTTCGATAATCGCCTTGATGGACTCGTAGGTTGAAGTTGCTGGCCCTAGCGTGGCAACGATCTTCGCTCTTCTCATTATTTCCTTCGTTTTGCTCACCTTAAGCCTACCTTTTGGCTAAACGGTAATTCCTTTGTCTGTTGGCTTAACTGGTTTAGGAAGCACTGTTTGTCCTTCCAAGAATGCATCAATTTCTGCCGCGGCTGCCCTACCTTCAGCGATCGCCCAAACAATCAGGCTTGCTCCTCTACCAGCATCGCCGGCGATGAAAACGCCTTCGACATTACTCGAGTAGTCGTTCTCGCGTTCAAGATTGCCATTGGCTGCTCGAGAAATGTTAGTTCCGTTGATACTGATTGCAGATACTGGACCGGTATAGCCAAGGCTAAGTAGCACTAGGTCGGCAGGTAATAGAACCTCAGAGCCCTGCTTTGGTCTGCGGATACCGTCGATAATTTCTGTCTCGGCGACCCTAAGTCCGGTGACTTTTCCATCCGTCCCAATGAATTCAACTGTGCTTGCCAAGTACTTACGCTCACCGAATTCCTCATGGGCGCTAGCAATCTCGAAGAGATTTGGGTCAACTGGCCATGGTTGATTAGCAGTTCGTTCGCTTGGCGGTTTAGCGCCAATGGCGAGAGTCGTAACGCTCAGCGCTCCTTGTCGGGTTGCAGTTCCCAGACAGTCTGCCCCAGTATCGCCACCGCCGAGGATTACAACATGCTTACCAGCTGCACTTATTTGCTCCTCGATAACTTCACCAGCTACGGCTCGGTTAGCCTGAGTCAGATATGGCATAGCAAAGTGGATGCCAGACAATTCTCGGCCGGGTACCGAGAGGTCTCTAGGTTTGTCCGCACCAACGGCAATCAGAACTGCGTCGTAACGACGGTAGATTTCATCCCAAGTGATGTCTTCCCCGATGGAGACGCCGGTTCTGAATCTGGTCCCTTCGGCCTCCATTTGTTCGATCCGACGATCGATGTGAAACTTCTCCATCTTGAAATCTGGAATACCGTATCGAAGAAGTCCGCCGATTCGATCATCCTTTTCATAAACTGCGACCGTATGTCCTGCTCGAGTTAGTTGCTGCGCTGCAGCAAGACCAGCTGGACCAGATCCGATAACTGCCACTGTCTTGCCGGTCATGCGTTCTGGTGCGTGCACTCCCACCCAGCCGCGATCGAAGGCCTGTTCAATAATTGAAAGTTCAATCTGTTTGATAGTAACCGCTGGCTGGTTTATGCCAAGCACGCAGGAACTCTCGCAAGGTGCTGGACACAACTTTCCGGTGAACTCTGGAAAGTTGTTCGTGGCGTGAAGCCGCTCTATAGCTTCTTTCCCGTTTTCTCGCCAAACTAGGTCGTTCCACTCGGGAATTAGATTTCCTAACGGACAGCCGTGGTGACAGAAGGCAATCCCGCAGTCCATGCAGCGTGAAGCCTGATTGCTAACTGTCGCAGCATCGGCCCGATCATAGACTTCTTTCCAGTCCTTTATGCGAACTTCAATTTGTCTTGCTGGAGCGGTTTCCCGCTCCGTTATCTTCAGAAAGCCTTTTGGATCAGCCACGGGCGCTTACCTCCAAAATCTTGGTCCACACTTCAGGGCTGTCAGTAGCCTTACCCTCACCAATCGCCTCAGCCTGAATACGTTGCACGTTGGCATAATCTCGCGGTAGCACCTTGGTGAAGTTTTGAATCTCTTCCTCAAAACTAGTGATGATTTTCTTGGCAACGGCCGAGTCTGTTTCTTCGATGTGTCGAACAAGGAGTTCTCTCACTAAATCTTTATCCGAGTCATTCAAAGGCAATAGGTCGAGCTCGCCATCGCGAAGCGCGGCTTGGTTCACTAGATCGGCTCTAAGCAAGTGAATGTAGGCAGTTCCACCAGACATGCCGGCAGCCAGGTTCCTTCCAGTCTTGCCAAGAATAAGCGCGGTGCCACCGGTCATGTACTCCAGGGCGTGGTCACCAACACCCTCAACCACTGCAATTGCGCCTGAATTCCTAACTAGGAAGCGCTCACCGACAATTCCTCTCAGGAATAAGAATCCTGAGGTTGCGCCATAGCCAATGACGTTACCGGCGATAACGTTTGACTCGGCGGGAAATACCGATTTAGTGGATGGTCGCAGCACAATCGTTCCACCGGAAAGCCCCTTGCCAACGTAGTCGTTTGAATCCCCAGCTAGGACCAATTTTAGACCACGAGGGATAAATGCACCGAAAGATTGTCCTGCTGAACCAGAGAGTTTGAGAGTAATCGTTCCGTCAGCCAGACCTTCAGCGCCGTAACGCTTGGTTATCTCGTTACCTAGTAACGTTCCGATCGCCTGCTGGGTATTGTTTACAGCTTTTTCAATAACTACCGCTTGCGCATCTTCAAGAGCTGGTTTGCAACTTTCAAGAATTGCCTGGTCAAAGTGGCTTTCTAACTGATGGTCTTGGAAAGTGTATCTGCGCAGCGGACCTGATTGGTCAGGCGTTGCCAGAATTGGTGTTAGGTCCAGGCCATCGGCTTTCCAATGTGAGATAGCTCGATTGACATCCAGTAGTTCACTGTGCCCAATAGCCTCATCTAGTGATCTGAAACCAAGTTCAGCTAAATACTCTCTTACCTGTTCGGCTAGGAACATGAAGAAGTTCTCGACGAATTCTGCCTTACCTGTGAATCTAGAACGAAGTTCCGGATTCTGCGTCGCAACTCCTACCGGGCAAGTGTCCAAATGACAAACGCGCATCATCACGCAACCCGATACAACAAGTGGTGCAGTTGCGAAACCGAATTCTTCTGCACCAAGTAATGCAGCGATGACAACATCCCTACCCGTCTTGAGCTGACCATCAACTTGAAGGGTAACTCGATCCCTTAGCCCGTTCAGACGCAGGGTTTGCTGTGTCTCAGCGAGACCTAACTCCCATGGAGTTCCGGCGTGCTTGAGTGAGGACAAAGGAGATGCGCCAGTTCCGCCATCGTGACCGGAAACCAAAATTGAATCAGCTTTTGCTTTTGCAACACCCGATGCTACGGTGCCGATACCAACCTGGCTAACAAGTTTCACCTGAACACGTGCCGAGCTGTTTGCACGCTTTAGATCGAAAATCAGCTGTTTCAAATCTTCAATCGAGTAGATGTCGTGGTGCGGCGGTGGTGAAATAAGCCCAACACCTGGGGTTGAGTGCCTCACCTTGGCAATCCATGGATAAACCTTGTTAGGCGGCAACTGGCCACCTTCGCCAGGCTTGGCACCCTGTGCCATCTTGATTTGAATGTCATCGGCGTGAGTTAGATACATGCTGGTGACTCCGAAACGTCCGGAGGCCACCTGCTTGATTGCGCTTCGTCTTGTTGGATCAAGTAGACGCTCAACGTCTTCCCCACCTTCACCAGTGTTTGATTTAGCGCCGAGCCTGTTCATGGCGATAGCCAAGACTTCGTGCGCCTCCGGTGAGATAGAGCCGTAGGACATAGCTCCGGTTGAAAAGCGCTTCACAATTTCACTGGCGGGTTCAACTTCCGAAAGGGCAACTGCAGCCCTCACCCCAGATCTCAGCAGGAATAAACCACGCAAAGTCATTAAGCGTTCGGCTTGATTGTCTACTAGATCGGTGTATTCCTTGAAAATGTCGTAACGCTTAGACCTGGTTGAGTGCTGAAGCTTGAAGACGGTTTCTGGATTAAATAGATGTGGTGGGCCAGACCTGCGCCATTGATACTCGCCACCAACTTCTAGTTCTTCGTGAGGTCGCATAGCACGCTCGATTGGATAAGCGCTCGAGTGACGCTGAGCAATCTCAGCTGCAACGACATCAAGTCCGATTCCGCCGAGTTGGCTGGTTGTTCCAGTGAAGTAAGCATCAACGAATTCTTGAGCGAGACCGATAGCTTCAAAGCACTGGGAACCAGAGTAGCTTGATACGGTCGAGATGCCCATTTTGGACATCACCTTCAAAACCCCCTTACCCAGAGCCTTGATCAGATTCTGAGTGGCCTTGGCAACAGTCAATCCGGCAATGTCGCCATTTCGCACCATTAGTTCGACAGACTCCATGGCAAGGTATGGGTTCACTGCCGCAGCTCCATAACCAATTAGAGCTGCAACGTGATGCACCTCTCTAACATCTCCAGCCTCTACGACCAAACCAACCTTGGTTCTCATCCCCTGTCTCAACAGGTGATGGTGCACTGCTGAGGTAAGCAGCAAGCTTGGTATTGGAGCAAGCTCACGGTTGCTATCGCGATCGGAGAGAACTAGGAATGTTGCTCCGTCGATTAGGGCCTGATCAACCTCAGCGTAGATCTCTTGCAGCCTGGCCTGCAAAGCTTCGCTACCTTCATCCACCCGATATAGACCTTTCACCACGTAAGCAATGCCAAAACCAGAGTCTTCGGCGTATTTGATTTTCGATAACTCGTCGTTAGACAACACTGGGAAATCAAGAACCACCATTTTGGCGTGCTCAGGTGTAGCAGTTAGTAAGTTTTGCTCTGGACCGATACCGACACTAAGGGAAGTCACAATCTCTTCTCGGATCGAATCCAAAGGTGGGTTCGTTACCTGGGCAAACTGCTGCACGAAATAGTCAAAAAGCAGTCTAGGTCGATCACTTAGTGCAGCGATTGGGGTGTCCGAACCCATCGCTCCGATCGGTTCAGCACCGGTTTTGGCCATCGGGGCAAGGATTACTCGAAGTTCCTCTTCGGTATACCCGAAGGTTCTTTGACGTCGGCTTACAGAGCTCTTCGTATAGGCAATGTGCTCTCTATCAGGGATGTCTTTAAGATTTATTCTGTTCTGTTTTAGCCATTCACCCCATGGCTCAAGCGCGGCTATTTCAGCCTTGATGTCTGAATCGTCGATGAGTCGTCCGCTTGCTGTGTCTGCCAAGAACATGCGGCCCGGTTGCAATCTCCCCTTACGCACGATGCGGCTCGGATCTATATCGACTACACCAATTTCCGAGGCAAGCACTACCAAGCCATCTTCAGTGACGATGTAGCGTCCAGGTCGAAGACCGTTGCGGTCGAGGGTAGCCCCAACTAGGTCGCCATCGGTAAATAGCACGGCGGCTGGTCCATCCCATGGTTCCATCAGCATCGAGTGATACTCGTAGAACTCCTGTAATTGGGTCGGCATGTCCGCTTGCTTTTCCCAAGCTTCGGGGATCATCATCATTAGCGCGTGTGGCAGTGATCGTCCAGAGAGCACGAGTAGTTCGAGAACCTCATCGAAGGAAGCAGAGTCGCTCGCTCCAGCTGTGTTGATTGGCTTAAGTTCGTCCAAGAAAGGAAGAAGTTCGGATTGCAGTTTCGCTTCCCTAGCTCGCATCCAGTTGCGATTTCCCTTAACGGTGTTTATTTCGCCGTTGTGCGCGATGAACCTAAATGGGTGTGCAAGAGGCCACGACGGGAAGGTGTTCGTGGAGAAACGTGAGTGGACAATTGCCAATTTTGACTCGAAGAGTTCATCGGATAAATCCGGATAGAACGGTTCAAGCTGCATCGTAGTTAGCATGCCCTTATAGACGATGGTTTTCGATGAAAGGGACGAGTGGTAACAGCCAAGCTTTCTTTCGGAAATCTTTCTTATGTAATAAAGATCCCGCTCGAATTCAATGCCAACTTTTCCAGTAGCGGAAGATACAAAGACTTGAATAATCTTTGGCATTGCTTTTCTAGATAGATCACCAAGAACCTCTGGACGAATAGGCACTGTTCGAACCCCGAGCACTTTGCAGGCTCGTGCCGCCGCAATTTGTTCGAAACCAGCAAGCCAGGCTCTCTCATCGGCATCTTGCTCTAAATAAACGAGACCTGCGCCGTAGTGGCCAAGAGCGGGAAGTTCAAATGAAACTTTTGATCTGAAGAACCGGTCTGGGATTTGGCTAAGCAGTCCAGCGCCATCGCCGGTTCCTTCGTCTGAACCAACAGCGCCTCGGTGATCTAGGTTGGTTAACGCTTGGAGCGCGGTTCGAATGATGTCGTGACCGGGTGTGCCGCGAAGTGTTGCCACCATTGCAAGACCGCAGGCGTCTTTGTCTCTTGCAGGGTCATATAGGCCAGACGCCTTCGGAGCAGTGTTAAACCGCTCAAAGGGTGATAGGCCGGACATGCTGTCTCCATTCAAATGTTGTGTATGGGGACGACAATGGCCCAGAGTTGGAAAGACCTGATTTACTCAGGGTCTAATTTAGATTCTACAACCGTCTGTTCAGCCTGCGTGGATTCCGCCTGCGTAGATTCAGCCTCGTCCGCCTTGGACTTGCTTTTCTTAGCCGCAGGAGGCTTTGGCTCCCAAGACCTGCCAGGCAGATAACCGGAAGTCTCTTGCCCCGGGTGCTTTGCTGTCTGCAGGACATAGATAAACAGACCAATAAGAATGCCGATTAGTGCCGACCATTGGTTTGTTCTCAGTCCTAGCAAGACATCAGCTGAATCCATTCGGATGCTCTCGATGAAGTAACGACCGATGCCGTACCAGATCAGGTATAGCGCGAATAACTTGCCCCAACGAAGATTAAATCTACGCTCAGCAAGCAGTAGCACTGCTATACCAAGTAGTGACCAGAGCGATTCGTATAAAAATGTCGGGTGGAATAGGAGCCCTCCCGATAGCGTGTCCAAACCTAGCGGATAGCTAGGGTTAGCTGGGCTGACTTCTAGCCCCCAGGGTAAATCAGTCGGTTCACCAAATAGTTCGCTGTTGAAGTAGTTTCCCCAACGACCTAAAGCCTGAGCGACAAGCAAGCCAGGAACGAGAGCGTCGGCAAAACTAAAGAAGCGAATGCCAGCAGATCGAATTCTCAGTGGCTTTATATCTACCTGGCAGGCGATGTATGCTCCCAATGCTCCGAAAATCAAAGCACCGTAGATAGCAAGGCCACCTTCCCAGATTCTGAAGACATTAGTCCAGTCTTTACCTTCACCAAAGTAATCGTTTAGATGGGTTAGAACGTGGAATAGTCGACCACCAATAATTCCAAAAGGTACCGCCCAGATAGCGATGTCTATTGCAAGTCCCGGATCCATTCCACGCTTTTTCATTCGAGCCGCGGTCCAAATCGTGGCCAGAATGATGCCCACAAGGATAAACAGAGCGTAGAAGTGGATTACGAATGGTCCTATTTGAATGTTGCTAATCGTTGGCGCTGGAATCGAATAAAAATTCATTAGTTAGCTCCTGCTTTTAGTTCAGTTACGCAATCAATCAAACCCGGAATCCCGGATTGGACGTATGCCTTTATGATTGCGCTACCTACGATAGCTCCATCTGCATATGAGTTTACTTCGGCTACTTGAGCTCCGGTTGAGATTCCGATACCAACACAGATCGGTGTTTCAGATTCGGCTGCCCTTACTCCCGAAACTACCTGTCGGGCTTTCGAGTCTAGGTCCTCACGTGTTCCTGTGATTCCCATGGTGGATACTCCGTAAACAAAGCCTCGGCTTAGATTAGCCGCTTGGCTCAATCGGGCTTGGGAGGAAGACGGAGTAGCCATGAATACTCGATCTAGTTTTAGTTCATCGGATATTTGGATCCATTCACTTGCTTCGTCAGGAATCAGATCAGGTGTGATTATCCCCTGTGCCCCTGCTTCAACTAGGTCCTCAGCTAAGTGTCGAACACCATATTGAAGAATGGGGTTCCAATAACTCATTACAAGTATCGGTGTCTGTACCTTTTGCCTGATTCCACGGACGACATCACTTATCATCCGAATCTTGAATCCGTTAGCAAGGGCGACCTCGGTGGCCTCCTGGATTACTATTCCATCCATGACCGGATCGCTGTATGGTATTCCCAATTCCAAAATGTCTACTCCGGATTCACACATGGCGATACAGGCGTCGATTGATTCTTGAATATTGGGAAAACCTGCTGGAAAATATCCAATCAGGACGTTCTCACCTGAAGCTTGCTTAGCTCGAATTAACTCCGCGACACTACTCATTGTTTTCTCCGAGGAATCCGAAATAGCGTCCAACGGTTTCCATGTCCTTGTCTCCCCGACCGCTTAGATTTACAAGAACACTGGAACCAGGTTTTAGTTGAGATCCATGCTTGATCACTCCGGCAAGAGCGTGGGCAGTTTCTATCGCAGCAATTATTCCTTCAGTTTCTGCAAGAGCCCTAAGTGCCAGCATGGCCTCGTCATCGGTTATCCCGAAGTACTCAGCGCGCGAAATGTCTTTGAGCCATGCGTGCTCTGGTCCAACACCTGGGTAATCTAGACCAGCAGAGATTGAGTGGCTTTCGACGGTTTGTCCATCTTCGTCCTGAAGAATGTAACTTTTAGCACCATGCAGCACTCCAACTTTTCCTTCACTGAGAGTGGCCGCGTGCTTGCCTGTTTCTATTCCTTCCCCAGCTGCTTCAAAACCCCAAAGTCGAACATCGTCATCGAGGAAGGAGTGGAAGATACCTATGGCGTTGGATCCACCGCCAACGCAGGCAGCGACTACGTCTGGTAAAAGGTTGAATTCATCCTTTAGTTGTGCCTTGGCTTCTCGACCAATTACTGAATGAAAATCTCTGACAATGGTCGGAAATGGATGCGGCCCGGCAACAGTGCCCAGTAGGTAGTGAGTGTCGCTGACATTGGTGACCCAATCGCGCAGTGCCTCGTTAATTGCATCTTTCAAAGTTCTCGAACCGGTTACCACAGGAACCACCGTGGCACCCAAGAGTTTCATTCGAGCAACGTTTAAGGCCTGTCGTTTGGTGTCTACCTCACCCATGTAAACGACGCACTCTAATCCAAATAGAGCTGCGGCAGTAGCGCTAGCAACACCGTGCTGCCCCGCTCCGGTTTCGGCAATAATGCGTTTTTTGCCCATTCGCTTGGCTAATAGTGCTTGTCCGATTACGTTGTTGATTTTGTGTGAGCCGGTGTGGTTGAGATCTTCTCTTTTCAGAAAAACCCGAATGTCACCAGCTAGCGCAGCAAACTTTGGAACTTCGGTGATGATTGAGGGCCTACCAACATAAGTTCGATTCAGAGTATCGAGCTCCGCTTGAAAAGCAGGGTCAGACTTAGCTTTTTGGTATGTCTCGTCCAGTTCATCCAATGCCGCAATCAGAGACTCGGGTACGAATCTTCCACCGAACTGCCCGAAATATGGGCCATTCTGGCTGCTTAGCGGTGTTTGATTTGACATGGTATTACAGTCTAATCTTCGTAACTTTGCTGAATTCGCTTATCAGGGCTTTGTGATCGCCCGTAACCAAAGCCTCGCCCACTAGGACAGCTTGAGCCCCTGCTTGAGCGTACTGCTCAACATCAGCTAAGTTCCTAACCGCTGATTCCGCTACTGCTACAACGCCTTCTGGAAGTAGTCCAACTAGTTCAGTGAACAACTCTCGATTAGTCTGAAACGTCGATAAATCCCTGGTGTTTATGCCGATAAATTCCGCGCCTATGCTGATTGCCCGGTCAATTTCTTCGGCGCTGTGTGTTTCAACGAGGACAGCCATTCCAAGATCTCTTGCAAAGTCAAACAGGTGACTCAGCTGTGGTTGATTGAGGCCTGCGACTATGAGAAGAACTATGTCGGCCCCTGCTGCCCTGGCCTCAAGTATCTGGTACTCGGTTGCTATGAAATCTTTGCGAAGTACCGGGACTGAGGACACGGCTGCTACCTCGATCAGATCATCTAGTGATCCCTTGAATTGACGCTGCTCAGTTAGGACTGAGATCGCTGCTGCACCTGCAACTTGGTATTCAATGGCTAATTTTGCGGGATCTGGAATTTCTGAGAGGTCGCCTTTAGATGGTGAAGCTCGCTTGATTTCGGCGATAACGCTTACTGTCGACTTCTTGAAGAAGCTTCTAACCTCCAAGGGTTCGGCTAATGAAGCAATCGCCTGTTCCAACTGAGCCGCTGTAACTAGCTGACTGCGACTATTCGCGTCGGCTACGGCACCGGCGTAGAGTTCTTGAAGCATTTAGGCTTTGGATTTTTTGCCGTTTACGCCAAATCCAAGCTTGGCGAGAATTGGCCCAATTACGATTGAAGCGACCGAAATCACAGCTCCGGATACAGTCAGAGCACTGTTTACTAACAACACACCTAATGTCAAAACTGCAGTGCCAATTATCGCTACTATCACTGCAGTCCAAGCTGCAATAGAGTTTCCGTGACCTGGGTCTTGTTCATGTGTGGTCATTAGCTTCGCCTTTCGTTTCTCTACAATCTTACCTAGTGGCCGAACATGGCATTTGCCTGTTTTATCGCTGAGATCACAGCCGAGGCTTTGTTTATTGTCTCGATGTATTCAGACTCGGGATCTGAATCTAGAACGATACCTGCACCTGCTTGGACATGGCCTAGGTCGTCTCGAACAAATGCTGTTCTAATTGCTATAGCAAGGTCCGCATTCCCAGCGAAATCCAGATAACCAACTACCCCGCCAAAAATTCCTCGGTTTGTTGGTTCTAATTCAGAAATGATCTCGAGCGCTCTGGGTTTCGGTGCTCCAGATAACGTTCCAGCCGGGAATGTTGCCTTCAGCACATCAATGGGTGATGACCCAGCCTCGAGTATCGATTCGACAGTTGAAACTAGATGCATGATGTGACTGAATCGCTCAATTTTCATGAACTCGGTAACCTTAATGGAATCCGGAGCCGAAACCTTTAACAAGTCGTTTCTGGCAAGATCGACCAACATCAAGTGTTCGGCGCGCTCCTTTTGGTCCCCTAATAGCGATTCGGCTAAGTCATTGTCTTCTTTAGCCGAGCTGCCTCTAGGCCTAGAACCAGCAATTGGATGCATGATGGCTCGACCGCCGCTTACTTTGACTAATGCCTCTGGGGAGCTTCCGATAACCGCGTAGGGACCATTTTGATCCTCGAAGTTTAGAAGGTACATGTAAGGACTTGGGTTTAGTGAGCGAAGGACCCTGTAAACGTCTATTGGTTTGGCCGTCACTTGCATGTCAAACCGCTGTGAGAGAACGACCTGGAATACATCTCCGATACGAACGTACCCCTTAGCAAGCTCTACGGCATCCAAGAAAGCTTCTCTGCTGAAGTTAGATTTTGTTTCAGTATCTTCGGCTGTTTTGATAGATGTGAATCTCGGTGTAGCAGCCTGACTTACTAGTTCATACATCTTCTCAATGCGTTCAACCGCCTTAGAATATCCAAGCTCAAAAGCAATTTCAGTATCACAATATACATTGGAAACAAGTAGCAGACAGTTATCCTTGTGATCAACCACAATCACATCTTGAACCATCTCTAAATGCACGAGCGGATGGTTATAGTCGGGCTCGACTGGTGTTGGCAATTTTTCTATCTCACGGATAACATCCCAAGAAAAGAGTCCGACTAAACCAGAGGTTAGTGGCGGCAAGCCAGCAACGGATTCAAATCCCCAGGCCTTTTGGATTGCATCTACTGCAACTAGTGCGGAATCGTATTCATGATCTGCAGTGGGAAACAATTTAGCGAAGTCAGAGCTTGCGAGTCTGCCACCGGTCGAGATCAAGTTTGATCTGGAAGAGACCCCGATGAAGCTATACCTTGACCAGACCCCTTGCTCTGCGGATTCAAGTAGAAATGTTCCTGACTTGCCAGCAGATATTTTCTCGAACAGGCCAACCGGAGTTTCGTTTCCACCAAAGATTCTCAGCGTGATAGGTATAACTTTGCCGACTTCGGCCATAGCCAGAAAATCGGTTTTGCTGAGATTCAAAGATTCGAGCATCTCTAGTGTTTACCTGACTCAGCTAGCGAACGAAGTAGTTTGATCTGTTCATTTCGATTAACGGCCTTGAACACCGCTGATCCTGCAACGAATGTGTCAACACCGGCAGCGGATATCTTGGCGATGTTGGATTCGTCAACACCGCCATCGATTTGAAGCCAGATTGCTTTACCAATCTTTTCGAGTGCGCTTTTTGCCTCCAAAACCTTATCTAGCGATGAGTCAATGAAGGATTGCCCGCCGAAGCCAGGCTCGACTGACATGATAAGCAGTTGGTCGAAATGTTCGATGTGCTCTAGAGCCTGATTTAGAGAAGTCTTCGGCTTGATAGCAAGACCTGCCCTCGACCCGTGGTTTCTAATTGACAATGCTGTCTTTGCAGGACTCTCACAAGCCTCTAGATGGACCGTTACTGAGAAGACCCCGAGCGAAGCATATTGTTCTGCCCAATAATCAACATTCTCAATCATTAGATGAACATCAAGAGGTAACTTCGTTATCTCCTGCATTCGCTTTACCATTGGCAGGCCAAAAGTGAGATTAGGAACGAAGTGCCCATCCATTACGTCTACGTGTATGCCGTCGGCTGCGGAGATTGAGTCAAACTCAGCTTGAAAGTTTGCAAAGTCAGCGCTGAGAATACTCGGTTGGATACGCACGGTCATGGGTTAAGCCTATTGGTTAGTTAGGTTTACGCAGCAGCGCCATAAACATGGAGTCTGTACCGTCACGATGCGTGAACAATTGAACTGTTTTCCGACCCATTGGTAAAGAGCCGATCATGAATTTACTATTCATAAAACTGGTTAGATCTAGCACTTCACACCCAAGTTCCTTATTAGCTCGGCTAACGATGGCTGTCGTCTCTGATAGATGTGGAGAACAGGTTACATACATCAGCAACCCTCCAGGCTTTAGTGCTTCTAGTGCGCTTGCCACTAGGTCAAACTGCAATGCCGTGAGTTCCTTGAGGTCCTCGTTAGATTTCCGCCATCTTGCCTCTGGTCTTCTACGCAGAGCACCAAGGCCAGTACAGGGTGCATCAACCAAAATTCGGTCAAACTTGCTCGGATACACCTTCCCGATATCCCTCCCATCTAGACGAGAAACCTCGAATCGACCAACTGGCCGAAGAGCATCTTCCACCAACTTTGCTCGGTGCTCCTGTAGTTCATTAGCCTGAAAATCAACGCCAGACTGGTTAGCTAAAGCTGCAAGTAAGGCGGCCTTGCCACCTGGTCCTGCGCAAAGATCTAGCCAGTTTTCACCTTGTTTTGAAGGTGCATACTCAGCAAGGGCCAACGCGGCCAGCTGCGATCCTTCATCCTGAACTCGAACAAGCCCCTCCCTCACACCGGCAATTTCCGCAGGGTTTCCAAAGCTTGAACTAAATCCATAAGGACTAAATCTATTTGGGGAGATCTCCGCTGATTTGTCGGGACGACTAGCAAGACCAGGTAGCGCAACTAAATTGACAAGTGCTGGAATGTTGTTGCTTTCTAATAACTCTGTTAGTTCGGACTGCAACCCGTCGGCGGAAAGCGCCTGCTTTAGTGCCAGAATGACCCACTCTGGATGGCTATACCTGATACTTCGAAATTGCTCGCTTGAATGATTTAGTTCTAAGACATCGAACCAGTCCGGCAAACTGTTTAGTGAAACAGACCTAAGAATCCCATTGGCGAAGCCAACGACCTTTTCACCACAGCTACTTCGAACTAGTTCAACTGTCTCACTTATCGCCGCATGGTTAGGAACTCGCATCTGCAATAACTGATGACAGCCCAATCTAAGACAATTTTTCAGGATGGCATCAATTTGGTTACTGGGTCGCGATGAGACATTATCAATAATCGCGTCGTATGTGTTTTGCAGTCTTATTGAACCAAAAGCCAATTCCTGTGCGAATGCTTTATCGCGGGCGCTTAGTTTTGAATCTCTAGTGAGCGAATTGAAAGCTAGGTTAGCGTAACCATCTTCGTTGGTAACTCGGTTTAGAACATCTAGAGCTAGCTTTCTAGCTGGGGAAACTTTCAAGAGAATTTACCAAATTCTCTTATTCCGCGAAGCCAGGCCTCCCCAGTCATTACGGACTTGCCGGATGGTTGGATAGTGGCTATTTCAATCAAAGAGCCCCCATCACAGACCACAACGGGCTTCCCGTCAAGATTAAGTACTGTTCCTATTTCAACATGTCGTTGATCCGGAACTATTCGAGCGGACAAGATCTTTGAAGTTAACCCATCATAGGTTGACCAAGCGCCTGGCTCTGGATTCGCTGCCCGAATTAGATTACAGATAAGTCCCGCATCGTTTGAGAAATCAATTCTCGCCTCGTCTCGGTGCAATTTAGGCGCTGAGGTCCCTTCGGGTGGCTGTGGACTGAGAACTTGATTGCTTGCATAAATTCTCGGTAATTGCTCGTTTAGTAGAGTCACACCGAGATGAGCAAGTCTTTGCAAAAGCTCCCCAGAAGTCTCATCTGGGGCGATGGTTGTGGGAACCTGGCCGAGAATCGGACCAGTGTCCATACCCTCATCTAAGCGAAATAGTGTTACCCCAGTTTCAGTCTCTCCATTAAGGATGGCTCTCTGCACTGGCGCAGCGCCTCGGTATTTAGGTAGCAAGCTGAAATGAAGGTTATACCAGCCCTCGGGAAGTGAATCCAAAGCTTGTTTGTTGAGAATAGAACCGTAAGCAACCACTACACCGAGATCTGCACCAGAGCCGGTTAATTCTGGAAGAGTCTTTAGGTCAATTCGATTCGCCTTGATTGTTGGAATATTCTTTGCGGCAGCATATGTCGCTACCGGTGATGGTGTAACAATCCTCTTACGTCCAACCGGCGCATCATTTCTGGTAAGTACGGAGACAACCTCATGCCCTGAATTAACTAGTCCACCCAGAACAGTCACGGCAATCTCTGGTGTGCCAGCAAAGAGGATTTTCATAACTTAACTACACCACAGACTAGATAGCATTTGTATCATCCATGCGGACCCTAAATACTCGCTCCCCTGGTAACTTATTCTTACTTCTTGCCGATATCTCAGTGACCAACCGACGAAGCGTTTCACTAACTACATCCGAGTCGCGGTACTTGAAACAAAAAGCCAGCGCTAGTTCGTCTGCAACTGGGACGGGCCTGATTAGTTCGGCCATGGCCTGAGTGATCCCATCGCGAAGTAACGCAATGTCAGTCTTGTTGCCACTAGTAACGCTTACTATCCTTGTTGTCGGAGGAAGCCCCAGCTCAACGCGCTCCTTGTAGTCAGCTTGCATCGCCCCATAAAAATCCAATTCCCTGATTGAATTAGCTAGCTCTCCAGTTAAGCCGACGAATATTACAAGCCCAGTTTTGGCAACCTTGGCCACAGCGTTACTCCAGAACAAGAGGGATCGCTCTAAGGCACGAAGTCGAGGGGCTCCGACCATGCTGTAGGCATCAGCAATAACCACACAAGAATAGCCACCAGGCACTTCTGGTTCTGAGCCAGGAGTCGCGATAACAAGGTTAGGACCCCTTTCGATCCGAGTAATCCTCTCCTCGGCACTTGAGTGGATGACATTGGCATTAGCAAGCGCCTTCCTCAGCCATTCGGTAACTGATGCTGAGCCGGTCCGAAGAATCTTGATGTCCGTTGCACCGCAGCGACATGGAGGTAGAGCACCGGATGATTTACAAACTCTGCAACGGAAGCGCTTTTGCGGGTCTATCCATATGCGACTACCACAATCGCATGTCCTAATTTCATTACACCTTCTACACGCTATGGAAGTTGCGAAACCTAAGTTAGCCACTTGGATTAATACTGGTAGGCCGTCAGAAATACATTTAGCGATGAACCCATAGGTTTCATCATCCAACCGAGTTCTGTTGTCGGTGATTCTCACTAGTGGTTTGAAGGATGCATTCGACTGCTGGTCAAGGTAGCCAAGCGCAACTAATCGCACAGTTTCTGAGCTTGGGGAATGGCTGGCAAAAACCAGGTCGCAGTTCTCAAGAGATTGACGGATTAGAGCAACATCACGGCTATTCCAATACGGAGAGCTTGGTTCGACATGCGAATCATCGCCATCATCCAAGACAAGGATGGCTCCTAGTTGATTAGCTGGAAGGAATACAGCCGATCTAAGCCCAACGTGGATTCCTGGAACTGAGATGGAATGAAGGTAAGAGGTGTAATTTTCGCTCGCAGAAAAAGCAGAGCCGAAGTAATTCACGACAGCGGAGTTGTTTGCACCGTTGAGCGCTAACTGCATCACTTCTAAATCCCGAAAGTCAGGAAGTGCGATAATCGTGCTTTGTTCCCTATTGAAATTCTCCATTGCCACTTTGGCGAAGTGCACTGCCCAGTCGGGGATGTCGTTGATTCGTTCCCAAGACGTTTCCAGCAGGACCCTTTTAGCATTGACTGGTGCGACAGGCTTTGTTTTTTCCCCGAGCCCAACAGAAAAGGCCTTTTCGGCTCGGATCATTCTTTTCGGAATAACACTTGAGATTAATTCACTAGCGGAACCCAGAAATCTTCTTGAGACGTTTTCAATAAGTTCCAGTTGCTGATTAGTGAGCAGAGGGTAATCACTAACTACAGATTCGATGTTGAGAAGTTCGCCGGTGTGGCTCGATTCGCTTTCTAATCCAACGATTATGCCGACCTTGAGAGCGCGGTCTTTGCCGAATGGAACTTTTACTAGCTGTCCAAACTTTAGATTGTTGAGAGAGTCTGGAACCTTGTAATCATAGACCTTGTCGAGGGCTGGAATTGGAGACGGTAGTCTAATGCGAGCAAATTTATGCAAGTTAGAGGCCTACAGCTCTCCGCAATTCGTCAATTCGATTGGTTCTTTCCCAGGTGAACTCGTCGATGGACCTACCGAAATGTCCATAACTAGCCGTTTTTGAGTAGATAGGTCGAAGCAGATCGAGCTGGTCTATGATTCCCTTCGGACTTAGATCAAAAACTTCTTTGATTGCTTTCGTTATCTGCTCTGGATCGACATTATGGGTTCCAAAAGTTTCGACGTAGAGACCAACCGGGTGTGCCTTACCAATGGCGTAGGCAACTTGAACCTCAACTCGCTCTGCAAGATTTGCGGCCACTATGTTTTTGGCTACCCACCGCATTGCATAGGCTCCAGAGCGATCTACCTTTGATGGATCTTTACCGCTAAAGGCGCCGCCACCGTGCCTGCTGTATCCACCGTAGCTATCGACAATTATCTTTCTACCGGTCAATCCGCAGTCTGCTTGAGGACCACCTAGAATGAACTGTCCCGATGGGTTGATGAATAGACGCGCGGAATGATAATCGAAACCATATTCCTCAAGCACTGGAGCAATAATCAGCTTCTGGACACCGTGTTCGAGATCCTTTGAGCTAACTTCTGGATTGTGTTGAGTGCTGACAACAACGGTCTCCACTGAGACAGGCTTGTAGCCATCGTAGGCGATAGTAACTTGCGTCTTACCATCTGGACGCAGAAAATCTAATTCCCCAGACTTTCTTACTATCGCAAGTTTCTCGGCAAGCGAGTGGGCCAACTGAATCGGCAAGGGCATCAAGTTCTCGGTTTCACTACAGGCAAAGCCAAACATAAGACCTTGATCGCCAGCGCCTTGGGAGTCAAATTCACTCCTGGTGGAACCTAGTCTTGCTTCTATCGAATTATTGACTCCGGCGGCAATATCAGGTGATTGTGTGCCGATCGAAACAGAAACTCCACAGCTGTTTCCGTCAAAACCTATTGCGGATGAGTTGTAACCGATGTCAAGAAGTTTCCTTCTCACAATTTCAGGAATCTCCGCATAACCTTCGGTGGTTACTTCGCCGGCAACTACTACTAAACCAGTTGTAACAAGAGTTTCTACTGCTACTCGAGATGAGGGGTCTTGGCTGATCAAATCGTCTAGGATTGAATCACTGATTTGATCACAGATTTTATCCGGATGACCCTCTGTCACTGATTCAGAGGTGAAAAGTCGTAATTGGCTCATAGTCCCCTAAGTATATCTAAAGGCTGGGACATGCTATCTCTCGAGGAGCTTTTCCACCTTTGCGAGTATCTGCTCAGCCACTTGTTCTTTGGTTCCTGCAAGCGTTTTGTCGCTTTCACCATCCAAAAGCACAACTTCGGTACTATCTGAGCCGAAAATGGCACCGCCACTTACATTGTTGGCAACTAGAAGTTGAACACCTTTTTTGGAGTATTTCTTCTTGGCGTTATCCAAAAGTTCGATTGGGCTAGACACAGCCTCCGCGGCAAAACCAACAAAGATTACTTTCAAATTTGAGGCCCTCGCTGCGGCTGTTAATCCAGTCAAAATGTCAGGGTTTGGTGTCAATTCGATGGCTACTGTTTGGTTTTCAACTCGGCTTAACTTACCTGGGTAAGGATTTGAAATAGAAAAGTCGCTGACAGCAACTGGCATCATGATGACATCGGCGGTGCCGAGAAGCTGCTCAAGAGTTCTTTGAAGTTCGTGGGCGGTTGGTGCCTTTATTACTTCAGCTCCATTAGGAGCGGTAACGGCCATATTGCAGTCGATCAGAGTCACTTGCGCACCACGCATAAGTGCACTTTTTGCTAGTGCCGCACCTTGTTTACCACTGGATCTGTTTCCAATAAACCGAACAGCATCGATAGGTTCTTGAGTTCCTCCAGCCGCAATGACCACACGCTTTCCGGTTAGTGAGCCATCTCTTGAGGCAAATAGTTGCTTGAAGATGTCTTCGGGCTCAGACATTCGGCCTACACCGGTGTCTGATCCAGTCAGTCGACCAACACCGGGTTCAATGATATTTACCCCCCGGCCAATGAGAGTGTCTACGTTTGCTTTGGTCGCGGGGTTGTTCCACATCTCTGTGTGCATCGCCGGTGCAACATAAACAGGCGCAGTAGTGGCAAGTAGAACGTTTAGTAGCAGATCATCTGCAAGTCCGTTCGCGTATCTTGATAGGAAAGCTGCTGTAGCCGGTGCAACTATAACCAGTTCAGCTTCTTGAGCAAGCTTGATGTGTTTTACATCTTCAACCTGTGAATATAGATCAGGATCTACCGAATTGTGACTCAGTGCCTCAAGAGTTGCAGATCCAATGAATTTTAGTGCGTTTGCAGTTGGGAGAACCTTTATCTCATGTCCAGCCTCGGTCAGTAATCTAACTAGGCTTGCCGACTTGTAGGCTGCAATTCCGCCGGTAATACCAACAAGAATTCGCAAAGCAAACTCTTTGGCTAGTCGTTCTTCTTAACGACGACGGCACCAGCAACAATCTCACGCATCGCAATTGATAGTGGCTTGTCATCGACAGCGGCATCAACTAGAGGGCCGACGTTGGAGAACAATGAACCCTCGTGGAGCGCTGAATAGTAGTCATTGATTTGCCTTGCGCGCTTGGCAGCGAAAATTACTAGGCCGTATTTAGACGAGTGCTTGTTCATCAATGAATCAATTGATGGAGATACGATACCTTCTAGTTTTTCTGACATGGATTACTTTCCTAAAGATTGACTGGGACTCAGCCCTGCATCAATTCTAAGACCTCTTGGGCTGCCTGCGCTACCTGGTGGTTGACAACAACATGGTCAAACTCCGCTATTGCGGCCATTTCTAAGGCTGCGGTTGCCAACCTGATGGCAACCTGCTCTTGAGTTTCAGTTCCCCTACCAATAAGTCGCTTTTCAAGCTCGGCCATGCTTGGTGGGGCGAGAAAGATCAGATTTGCGCTGGGAAGTGAGTTTTTAACCTGTCTTGCTCCTTGAACATCGATTTCCAGGATTATTTGCTTATTGTTGGCTAAGGCTTCCTCAACCGGTTTCCTAGGCGTTCCATAGCGGTGCTTTAGATGAACAACGGCATGCTCGAGAAGTTCATTGGCTTCAATCATTCGATCAAATTCTTCATCACTTACGAAAAAATAGTGGACGCCGTCAATCTCGTCTGGTCTAGGTGGTCTAGTAGTAACCGAAACTGATAGCCGTATTTCTGGATGATGTTCGATCAGATATCTAACAACGGTCCCTTTTCCAACAGCGGTTGGACCGGCAATTACAGTCAGTCGGGTCATGTTTCTAGCCTATCCAGCCAATGCTCTCGCGAGTATCTGCTGATCTTCAACCACGACCGCTCTCGCATTAATAAGGCCATTTCTAAGCGCGCTCCTAGAAACATTGCAGATTACATCACGTGCATTATCTCCAAACAGCTTTCGGACATCACTCAGCGATGCTCCTTGGGTGCCGAAGCCTGGCGCAAGAATTGGAGGCCGGTGTTCATTAACGCCGTTATTTAGGGTTAGCCCAAAACTGGATAGGTTTACAGTTGCTCCGATTACCAATCCAACGTTTCCAAATCTGGTTTTTGATGTGGCTGTAACGGAATTGTATTTCGCAGCCTGTGTGGCTACATCAAGTGCCACCGTGCCTTCCCCAACTGATGCCTGCTGAACTTGGACACCTTCTGGATTAGAAGTAGCACACAGTATAAAGACACCTTTTCCGCGCTCAGCCGCTGCAGCTATCGCTGAGTTAAGCGTGCCGAATCCTAGATACGGGCTCAATGTGAGCGCGTCGCAGATAAATGGGGCATCCTTTGACAACCATGCATCGGTATAAGCCTGCATGGTCGAACCAATGTCACCACGCTTTGCATCGGCGATTACCAATAAGCCTCTGCGGTTTGCCTCTATTAGTAAGTTCTCAAGAACTTGAAAGCCTCTAGAACCGAATCTTTCAAAAAATGACACCTGGGGTTTAATGATTCCAGCTACTTCAGAAATTTCGTCTAAAAGCTTGAAGCTAAAAGTCTCTAACCCCGTTACTGTATCGTCTAATCCAGCCTCGATAATCAGTTCTGAGTGTGGATCAATTCCGACGCAAAGCTGACCCTTAGTGGAAAAGGCTTTCTCTAACTTACTTGAAAAGGACTCAGGCAATAGCCGCTCTCCTATCTTTTGCGTGCTCCTGAAGAGATTTGACCTTGAAGCGACCGGCTTGAACCATTTCGAAAGAACCGATTGCGGCAGAAAGTTGGGCAATGGTTGTGAAGATAGGCGCGTCGGCCGCAGTTGTTGCCGCTCTAATCTCGTAGCCATCTTTTCTAGCGTTAGAGCCGCTTGGAGTATTTACCACAACATCTACCTTGCCCGCAGTTATCAGTTCAACGATTGTAGGGCCAGCGGGTGCATTATCATCTGCGGAGTGCTTACGAACAATAGTTGTCTTAATACCGTGACGTTGCAGGATCGCTGCCGTTCCTGAGGTGGCTAGGATTTCATAACCGAGTTGTGCGAGCCTTCTCACCGGCAAGACGACCTGATGCTTATCCCTATCAGCAACTGAAATGAAGATCGAGCCGCTAGTCGGAAGAGCGCTTCCAGCGGCGGCCTGGCTTTTAGCGAAAGCAGTTGGGAAATCAACGTCCATGCCCATTACTTCGCCGGTTGAGCGCATCTCTGGCCCAAGGAGCGAGTCGACGAACCTGCCATCTTTAGTTGCAAAGCGCTTGAAAGGAAGAACTGCCTCTTTCACCGAGATTGCACTGCCAAGGGGAATGTGAGTTCCGTCTTTCTTCGGTAGTTGACCGTCGGCAATAAGCTCAGCAATCTTCTTCCCGACCATAACCAGCGATGCCGCCTTAGCCAGAGTAATCCCTAAGGCTTTAGAGACAAAAGGAACTGTTCTCGATGCTCTTGGATTAGCCTCAAGAACATAGAGAACGTCGTGGGCTAGGGCGAACTGGACATTCAGTAAACCCTTCACTCCGATGCCCTGGGCAATCTTGAGGGTTGCTTCAACGACGCGATCTATTTGCGCATCGCTGAGTGTTATCGGTGGCAAAGTGCACGACGAATCACCAGAGTGAATGCCTGCCTCCTCGATGTGTTCCATGACACCACCAACGTATAGTTCTTCGCCGTCGAATAATGCGTCAATGTCAATCTCTATGGCATCGTCGAGAAAACGATCAACAAGAAGGGGATGCTCGGGGCCAACGATTGCTTGGTCGGCGATACGGTCGAAGTATCCAGAAAGTGATTGCGCATCGTAAACAATTTCCATTCCACGCCCACCAAGTACGAAGGATGGTCTAACCAAAACTGGGAACCCGATACGCTCAGCAACCGCTCTGGCCTCTTCCAGGTTCGTGGCAGTTCCATTGGCTGGCGAAATTAAGTTAGCTGAATCTAGAATCCTTGAAAATGCTCCACGCTCTTCGGCTAGGTTGATGGCATCCGGTGTAGTTCCTAAGATTGGAACACCATTCTTGGCAAGTCCTTGAGCAAGGCCAAGTGCGGTTTGTCCACCCAACTGAACAACCACACCGACTAGCTCGCCGCTCTGGCTTTCGGCATGGATTACTTCTAGGACGTCTTCTAGGGTGAGTGGCTCGAAATATAGTCTGTCGCTCGTGTCGTAATCGGTAGATACTGTTTCTGGGTTGCAGTTGATCATGATTGTCTCAAAACCGGCATCACTTAGTGCAAAGGATGCATGGACGCAGGAGTAATCAAACTCAACCCCTTGCCCAATACGATTCGGTCCTGAGCCGATAATCACGACCTTCTTCTTCGCCGATGGTCGCACTTCGGTTTCTTGTTCATAAGAGCTGTAGTGATAGGGAGTCAGTGCAGGAAACTCTCCAGCACAGGTGTCCACTGTTTTGTAGACCGGTCTAATTCCAAGATCGTGCCGGATCTTGCGAACCTCGGTCTCGGCGAGTTTACGAAGACTTGCGATCTGTGCATCGCTGAAACCGTTTTGTTTAGAGAACTCGATTGTCTCGGCGTTCAGTTCGACTGCCTGGGCAATTGCCTCAGCAGCGTTATTGATGTGTTGTATCTGCTCAATGAACCAAGGGTCAATTTTGGTTGCCTCGAAGGCCTCATCTATGGTCGCGCCAAGCCTAAGCGCCTGCTGCAGAGTGACAATTCGCCCGTCGGTCGGTTTCTTGCACTTTTCTAGGAGCTCTTCCTTGGAAAGAGGTTGACTGTCCCAGTGGAAAGATGAGCCTCTTCGTTCTAATGAGCGCAGCGCCTTCTGCAGAGCCTGTGCGTAGGTTCTGCCAATAGCCATCGCTTCGCCGACTGATTTCATCGTTGTGGTGAGTGTGTCGTCAGCGGCTGGGAATTTCTCAAAGGCAAAGCGTGGAACTTTAACCACGATGTAGTCAAGCGTTGGCTCAAAAGAAGCGGGCGTTACCTTTGTAATATCATTAGGAATTTCATCCAGGCGGTAACCGATTGCGAGCTTTGCTGCGATTTTAGCAATTGGAAATCCAGTTGCCTTCGAAGCCAGCGCTGATGACCGGCTAACTCTTGGGTTCATTTCAATCACAATGACTCGACCGGTGTTGGGCTCAACTGCGAATTGAATGTTGCATCCACCCGTGTCAACACCCACTGCCCTGATGATGTCGATTCCTATGTCGCGCAGTTTTTGATACTCGCGATCAGTCAGGGTAAGCGCTGGAGCTACGGTAATCGAATCACCCGTATGGACTCCAACTGGATCGACATTTTCAATCGAGCAAACCACAACGGTGTTATCTGCCTTGTCTCGCATCAGCTCGAGTTCGTACTCTTTCCAGCCCAGAATCGATTCTTCAAGAAGCACCTCTGTGGTGGGGCTTGCTTGCAGGCCAGCACCCGCTATTCGTCTGAGGTCCTCCTCATTGAATGCAATGCCCGAGCCTAAACCGCCCATAGTAAATGATGGCCTTACCACGACTGGATAGCCGAGTTCTTTCGCAGCTGCTAAAACTTCATCCATGGTGTGGGCAATAGATGACTTAGCAACATCGGCTCCAGAGCGAAGCACCAGTTCCTTGAAAGACTGTCGATCTTCCCCAGCTTTAATCGCAGCGACATTTGCGCCTATTAGCTCAACGCCATACTTTTCGAGAATCCCGAGTTCATGCAAACTCATCGCCGCATTTAGGGCAGTTTGACCGCCTAGCGTTGGAAGAATCGCGTCGGGTTTTTCTTTGAGGATGATGGCCTCAATAACCTCGGGAGTGATGGGTTCCACGTAAGTTGCATCAGCAAAGTCTGGGTCGGTCATAATCGTTGCCGGGTTGCTATTCACTAAAATAACTCGAACACCCTCAGCACGAAGAACACGGCAGGCTTGAGTACCCGAGTAATCAAACTCACATGCTTGCCCGATAACGATTGGTCCAGATCCGATAACTAGGACGGATTTGATGTCTTCTCTTTTTGGCATTAGTTTCCCTTGCTCTGGCGAGTTTGTTGAATAAGTTCGATAAGTCGATCAAATAAGTAGTTTGCATCGTGCGGGCCAGCCGCAGCCTCTGGGTGATACTGAACCGAGTAAGCAGGAAGGTCAAGACATTCAAGCCCTTCAACAACATTGTCGTTTAGGCAAATATGACTTACCCTAACTTTTCCAAATCCTGCTGGCGAGTCAACCACTTCCCCGCCATCAACCTTCACGGCAAAACCATGATTATGTGCTGTAACTTCAACCTTGCCGGTTTTGCGATCCAGTACCGGCTGGTTTATTCCGCGATGGCCGAACGCTAATTTGTAGGTATCAAAACCTAGTGCCCTACCGAGTAGCTGATTCCCGAAACAGATTCCAAAGAAAGGGATCTTTCTTCGCAGGATTTCTTGGAGCAGCGAAACTTGTTGACCAGCAGTACTAGGATCGCCTGGGCCGTTACTAAAGAAGACAGCGTCCGGGCTCTCCGCTAGAACAGTATCAACATCACTTGTCGCCGGATAGACAGTAACCCTAAGGCCTCTAGCCGCCATGTTTTCAATAGTTGATCTCTTTATCCCCAGATCTAGAATCGCTACCGAAGCAAATTGATTGCCCTCCGCCTCTATTGTGTAGGGCACCTTTGTTGAAACTAGGTCACTCAGCGAGCGTCCTGCCATCTGCTCTGAATTGTTTACCTGTTCGACAAGCTCTTGGTGCGGCCTCGTTGAGTCAACTCCCGTGAAAATTCCAGCTCGCATTACGCCAACATCTCTTAGGTGCAATGTTAGGGCTCTGGTATCAAGTCCAGAAATGCCAACTACATCATCCCGAATCAGATCATCTTCGAGGGTTCGCTGACTTCTGAAGTTAGAAACGATTCGAGACTGTTCTTTGACAACGTATCCCGACACCCAAATTCGATCAGATTCTTCATCGCGATCATTCATTCCGGTATTGCCGATATGAGGCGCAGTCTGAATCACAATTTGACCGGCGTAGGAGGGGTCGGTCAATGTCTCTTGGTATCCGGACATACCGGTCGCGAAAACCAGCTCGCCTAGCGTACTACCCGACTTTCCGAATGAATAGCCGCGGAAAACTTTGCCATCCTCTAGTACTAATACAGCGTCTTTCTTTCTGATCAAGTGCCTTCTCCTAAATCAACTACCTTGCCATCACTGACGGTTTGCCGTCCCCAATAGAACACATGCTGAACGGATCCACTGAGTTTCATTCCGATGTATGGGTTATTTGAACTCAAGCTCTCAGATTCAGAAGAGACTTTGACTTCGGCTTTTGGATCTACTAGAACCAGATTGGCTACAGCCCCTACTTTCACACCGCAGCCCTGATTACTCATGCCAGATATTTTTGCTGGAGCGATGGACATGACATCCTCAAATCGTTGCCAAGAGATCAAACCTGGGTTGACCATGGTGGAGATGACCACCTGAGCTGCTGTCTCTAGGCCAATCATCCCGTTTGCTGCCGCAGCCCACTCGCAGTCCTTGCTTTCGGCGGGGTGAGGCGCGTGATCGGTGGCAACAATATCTATGGTTCCATCAGCAAGGGCCTGTCTAACTGCTACGACATCTTGCTCAGTTCTAAGTGGAGGATTTACTTTGAATATTGCGTTGTAATCGGCCACTAAATCCTCGGTAAGCAGTAGGTGATGTGGAGTGACTTCTGCAGTTACCGCTATACCCCTGGCTTTGGCCCAACGAATTACGTCAACGGTTTCCTTAGTTGACACGTGACAGATGTGGAGCTTGGAACCGGTTTTTTCAGCAAGCAAAACATCTCTTGCAACAATGCTGGATTCCGCAACAGATGGCCAACCAGCTAGTCCTAGTTGAACTGATAATGCTCCCTCGTTCATCTGAGCATCTTTGGTTAGAGCTGGATCCTGAGCGTGCTGGGCAATGGTGCCACCAAAGCTCTTCACATATTCCAGAGCACGTCGCATCAGTAATGAATCGCTCACACATTTGCCATCATCACTAAAGACTCTGACATTTGCTACAGACTTGTTCATTTTGCCAAGGTCGGCCAACTGCTCACCCTCAAGCCCCACTGTGACAGCGCCAATCGGTTGAACCTCGACATAGCCAGCTTTCTTTCCTAGAGCCGCTACTTGCTCAACTACCGCAGCGTTGTCAGCAACAGGGTTTGTGTTAGCCATAGCGTTGATACCCGTGTAACCGCCTTTAGCAGCCGCCTTAGAACCAGTTAGCACTGTTTCACTAGTCTCGTAACCAGGTTCACGAAGATGTGTGTGCATGTCAACAAAACCTGACAGCAGGATCAAACCTGAGCCATCAATGGTTTGAGCATTCGAAGTAATTTCATCAGCAATTTCTTCGATTACGCCACTTGTGATGAGAACATCCTTAATCTTGCCGTCTGCCAGAGTGGAGCCTTTGATTAGATAGCTGTTCATTTGCTTGAACCTTCCTGTGCGAGAAGTCGGTAGAGAACCGCCATTCTGATGGCAACTCCATTTGTTACTTGCTGGGTGATAACTGACTGAGGTGAATCCGCAACAGCAGAGGCGATCTCTAATCCTCTGTTCATTGGACCTGGATGCATGATGACGGTATTTGACGAAAGATTGTTGAAACGGCTTTCGGTCAATCCGTAAAGATCTGCGTACTCAACTTGGCTTGGGATGAATTTCGAACTCATTCTCTCCAGTTGGATTCTAAGCATCATCACTACATCGAACTTGTCACTCAGCGCCTCATCCAGGTCATAGTAGATGCCGTCAACTAGAGGACTTGCACCGTTTGGTAGCAATGTTGGTGGTCCGCAGAAGAATACCTTGGCACCGAGCTTCCTAAGTAATTTGGCGTTGGATCTCGCGACTCTGCTGTGCATGATGTCCCCAACGATGAGGATCCTCAGCCCGCTTAAATCGCCTGACTCCGCCCCTGATCCCAATTTGTTACGGATTGTTAGTGCATCAAGGAGCGCCTGCGTTGGATGCTCGTGAGTTCCATCTCCGGCATTAATTACCGTCGATTGCGACCAATCGCTGTCAGCGATGGTTTTGGCTGCCCCCGAACTGTTATGCCGTACGATGAGGGCTTCAACTCCCATCGCCTCCAGCGTTAAGACTGTATCCTTCAAGGACTCGCCTTTGCTCACCGATGAACCTTTTGCGGTGAAATTAACCACGTCCGCTGAAAGTCGCTTTGCAGCAATCTCAAATGAAATCTTGGTACGTGTTGAGTCCTCAAAAAACAGATTTGCCACAGTTCTACCGGAAAGTGCCGGCAGCTTCTTAACTTCCCTTTTGTTTACACTGCCCATTTCGTTTCCAAGATTGAGTAGTTCAATTGCATCGTGGTAACTCAGGTCATCTATAGAAAGAAGGTGCTTCATTACTCGATCACCACCGATTGCTCGTCATCTGATTCAGTTAGTTTTACTCGAATACGCTCATCAAGGCTGGTTGGCAGGTTCTTGCCAACAAAATCGGCACGAATTGGAAGCTCTCTGTGTCCACGGTCGATAAGAACTGCGAGCCTTACAGCCTTTGGTCTACCGAAAGTCACTAAGGCGTCAAGTGCTGCTCGGATGGTTCTTCCGCTGAAAAGTACATCGTCGACCAGCACTACTGTCTTGCTTGCCATATCTGCAACTGGAATGATTGTGGCCTCGACTTGACGACTTGGCTTTTGCGAAAGGTCGTCCCGAAACATCGTTACATCGAGCTTGCCAACCGAACTTGAAAGATCGAAGTCAGGATAGTTTAGTTTGATTGATTTGGCTATGCGATCGGCTAGGAAGACACCCCTGGTCGGAATACCAAGGAGTAAAAGATTATCGGTGCCGTGATTGCTCTCAACGATTTCATGAGAAATACGGATAATTGCGCGATTGATGTCATTCGCGTCTAACACGGTGCGTGCGCTCATGCGCTGCTCCTTCTGCGCCTCACAGGACGCCCTTAAAGGATTTGATTCTGCTTCAGTATAGTCAGTTGTTTACAAAATGCCTAGATTGGCTTACGAGTGGCGATAATTGCCGAGAGAACACCATTAACGAACGAAGGCGACTCATCCGTGCTTAGTTCGCCTGCCAATGCAACAGCTTCGGAGACTACAACTTCGGCAGGCGTTTCATCGGAAAACAGTATCTCGAAGCAGGCTAAGCGGAGAATTGCCCTGTCTAAAGCCGGCATGCGGTCCAAAGACCAATTCTGGCTCAGAGCTGAGATGCGCTCATCGATCTCGAGTTGGTTCTTTAGAACTCCTGTGACAAGCCGCTCAGCAAATTCGAAGATCTCTTCTTGATTTTGACGTTCCGCCAAGGCAAGACGATTATCAGCAAGTACCTCAGTAGCCAATGCATCACGCAATTCAGCAGCATACAGTGCGTCTATGGCACGCTTTCTCGCTTTAGTTCTCGCGCTCACGCTTTAGTCGGTAACTCGACCGAGGTATTCCCCAGTTCTGGTGTCAACTTTAACTCGAGTGCCAGACTCAACGAATAGTGGTACCTGAATCTGAAGTCCGGTCTCTACGGTAGCCGGTTTGGTTCCTCCGCTCGAACGGTCTCCCTGCAATCCTGGCTCGGTAAAAGTGATTTCAAGCACAACTGATGCTGGCAGTTCAACGTAAATCGGAAGACCTTCGTGGATTGCCACAATTGCTTGCTGGTTCTCGAGCAGGTAATTCGCTGCATCACCTACTAACTCAGAACTCAAAGTCATCTGGTTGTAGTCCTGGGTATCCATGAAAACAAAACCTTCACCATCGTTGTAGAGGTATTGCATCTCTCGCTTGTCAACATTTGCGGTTTCGATTTTGACACCGGCATTGAGGGTACGATCCACTACTTTGCCGCTGATAACGTTCTTTAGCTTGGTTCTGACGAATGCGGGGCCTTTGCCTGGCTTTACGTGTTGAAATTCGATAACTTGCCAAAGTTGATTATCGATGTTTAGGACCATTCCATTTTTTAGGTCATTACTTGTTGCCATGATTACCTTCGTTCAATTGGCTCAAACAGCCTCAAAGAGTTTATCAGTCTGCGAGATAACTGAGAGCAAGACGATAGGACGAAACTCCCATTCCAGAGATCGTCCCTGTTGCGACCCCAGAAATGACGGAATCGTGTCTAAATTCCTCACGTGAGCTTGGGTTTGATAGGTGAACCTCGATAAGGCGTTGGCCTGATTTGGTTAGAAGAGCACAGGCGTCTCTAAGGGCATAGGAATAGTGAGTGAAGGCCGCGGGATTCAAGATGACGTCTAACTTCTGCTCGTAGGCCTCGTGAATCCAGGAAATCATCTGCGCTTCATCGTTGGTTTGGCGGATGTCCGTTTCAACAGCAAGGTCTATGCCCATTGCGGTCAAGTCACCGACAAGTTCAGTGTAGGAGGTAGAACCATAAATTTCAGGCTCACGACTACCTAACTTTGAGAGATTTGGACCATTCAAAATCAGTATTTTTGGCATAACTAGAACTTACCGCTAACTGGCTATCTCTAGGAATGCTTGAAACAGAATCTCCTCTGTTTGCGCTTCTAAAATTGTGGGCCTTCCCAGGCCTTCTAAAACTACGAACCTAAGAATCCCGCCTCGCGACTTCTTATCGATCTGCATCCCCTTGTAAAGCGCTTCCCAGCGCTCCTTTGGATATTTAGTTGGTAGTCCGATCTTGGAGAGTAATTCGGAGTGACGATCTGCAACCTCATCGGAGAGTTTTGCGGTTAGCCTAGCTAGCTCGGCAACAAAACACATTCCGATTGAAACAGCATGGCCGTGCTTAATTTTGAAATGCTCGGCAAGTTCGATTGAGTGCCCCAAGGTGTGACCGTAGTTGAGAATTTCTCTTAGATTGCTTTCTTTGAAGTCGCGACCTACTACATCAACTTTCACGGCGATTGCTCTACGGACAAGCTCTGCGAATCTCTCGGATTTGGTGTCTGTAGCTTCAGTGAGATCTTCTTCGATTAGATTCAAGATTTCAGGGTCAGCGATAAATCCACATTTTATGATCTCTGCGAATCCGGAACCGAGCTCAATTTTGGGTAGCGTTTCTAGTGAATCAAGGTCCGCAATAACTGATTTAGGGTCAAAGAACGCGCCAACAAGATTTTTACCTTCAAGTGTGTTTATTCCAGTCTTCCCGCCAATAGCTGCATCGACCATTGCTAACAATGTAGTGGGAATGTGAACCACAGGGATTCCGCGTAACCAAGTGCTGGCGATGAATCCAGCCAAATCAGTCGTCGTCCCGCCTCCGAGTGAGACCACCGCATCAGATCTGGAGAACCCTGCTTGACCGAGACTAGACCAGGCAACAGCCAACCAGCGATCTGTCTTAGCATCCTCACCATCCGCAACGGGAAATTGCCAAACTTCGAGCCCTTTCTCGCTAAGCGAGTCCGCTAAGGAATCGGCAGAGTTCTGAAGCGGCTCTGGGTAAACAAGGAGAACCTTCTTTACTGCAGTTCCCAAAGATGTCGCAACTTCGTCTAATAGGCCACGACCCAGCACAATCTCGTATGTCGATTGCCCCGAAGCGCTTATTCTTTCAATTCGCGTCATAGTCTTTCTAGTTTCTCGCAGATTTCTTCAATAGTTGCGCGCAATCCTTGTTTTGAAGTATCGACGACGATAGTCGCTACTTCAAGATAGATAGGCTTGCGTGCTGCATAGATTTCTTTCCAGTCGCTAAAGCCATTTTTCAATAGCGGTCTTTTTCCCTTGGACAGCCGGGAAGCTATGTGCTTTCCATCGGTTGCAAGGTATACGACTGTGGCCTGTTTCATTAGGTCCTGATTTCGTTGGCTAAGAACTGCGCCTCCCCCAGTTGAAATGACCGCTGATTCTTTGACAACTTCGGAGAGAACTTCTTCTTCTATCCTTCGAAATTCTTTTTCACCTTGGTTTTCAAAAATCTCACTTATCTCCCCATGCTCGGAAACTATACGCTGGTCAGTATCTATAAAAGGAAGCTCGAGCCGCTTTGCAAGCTTTTTCCCAATTGTTGTTTTGCCTACTCCCATTGGGCCGACAAGTAGAATTGTTCGGTTCCGCACCGCTACTGAGCAATCTCTGATTTTAGATTGGCTGGGATAGCTTCTAGGTAAGAGTTGATGTTTCTCTTGGTCTCAGCGACAGAATCGCCGCCGAACTTCTCAAGAATTGCATCAGCTACTGTCAGTGCAACCATGGCCTCCGCAACAATTCCGGCTGCTGGAACGGCACAAACATCAGATCGCTGGTGGTGTGCTTTTGCCTCTTCACCAGTTGAGACATCAACGGTTTTTAGGGCTCTAGGAACAGTAGAAATAGGTTTCATGGCAGCTCGAACTCTGATTACCTGTCCGGTGCTCATTCCGCCTTCTATACCACCCGCACGACCACTGAGTCTTGAAACTACCCCTTCACGAACTTCCATTTCGTCGTGAGCTTCGGAACCTCTGCGTTTGGCGGACTCGAACCCATCACCAATCTCAACACCTTTGATAGCTTGAATGCCCATCATCGCGGCGGCCAGCTTACTATCTAAGCGCCTATCCCAATGAACATAGGAGCCTACTCCAGGTGGCATTCCGTAAACTAACACCTCAACAACACCGCCGAGTGTATCGCCGTCCTTGTGAGCGCGGTCAACCTCTTGAACCATTAGCTCGCTCAAGCTTGGGTCGCTTGCTCGAACTGGGTCCATGTCGATGCGATCGGAGTCTTCTGGCTTTGGAAGTTCAGGTGAACCGCTTACCTGCCCGATCGCGACTGTGTGCGTCACTAAATGAATGCCAATTTCTGCAAGAAACGATGCTGCACTAGATCCAAGGGCTACTCGGGCAGCAGTTTCGCGAGCTGATGCTCTTTCTAGGACCGGTCTTGCCTCTTCGAAACCGTATTTCTGCATGCCAGTGAAATCCGCATGTCCAGGCCTTGGCCGTGTCAACGCCTCAGCCCTAGCTCCGGTTAGTTCATTGTCGATTGGATCAGCGGACATAATTTCTTGCCACTTAGGCCACTCAGTATTCGCAATGGCAAAGGAAACCGGGCCGCCTAAAGAAAACCCATGTCTTACACCACCAGTAATTCGAAGCGAGTCCTGCTCGAGCTTCATTCTGGCCCCTCTACCGTATCCAAGCCTTCTTCGAGCTAATGCTTTACTTACTATTTCGGTGGTAATTGGCACACCCGCTGGCAGCCCCTCGATAATTGCGGTGAGCTCAGGGCCATGTGATTCACCTGCGGTTAGCCAACGTAACATGGCTATTATTCTCGCACATTATGGCAATTCAAGGGCAGTACGAAGTTTTGAAACCAATTGATTCTCGTTGGCAAGTGGTTCAATTTCTGAACCTAGAACAAATATTCTTATCTGCGCTATCGCCTGCCATAACAACATCTCAAGCCCGCTAATCATCGCTACTTCAGACGGTAGCTCAATCTTCTTGGTGTAATTCACATTTAGCCACCATTTACTTGAAACTGAGGAGACCGTGAGGTCTTCCGGGATGGTATTTATTACCAGGGATTCCTTCGCCTCGAAGGCATCCGACGGGTGTATTGAGATCTCGTTCTGCCTGTAAATCTCAACGTTCAGGAGGTCCATCGGTGATCTAGTGAAGAGTTTGACAGTTGATTTCGGAAAACTTGTCCTTACTCCTAAGGCAGCTGATCTACCGGTTGCGCCAGAGCCTAGAATCGAAACTGTTTCAATTAGATTTTCATCTATGCCACTTAGTGCCTGAGTGATACCGAAAACATCAGTGTTGAATCCAAGCCAGTTGTCAGCTGAACGCACAAGTGTGTTGACAATGCCAGTCTTGGTAGCCGCCTCGTTTGAGGAAACGCTAAGTCCCGCGGCCTCAAACTTTAAGGGCATGGTAACGCTGTATGCGCTGTATTGTTCATTGGCACCTAGGAAACTCTTGAGTTCCCCCGACTTCACGAGATTTCGATCGTATTTCCAATCAAGGTCTAGGAATTCGTAGGCAATGTTATGAATTTTCGGACTTAGACTCTGCGCGATCGGATCTCCAACTACCGAAAGATACTTCTCAGTCATCCCAACCAGGGTTCTCTCTCATCCAGTTAAGCCACTTTGCAACAGCCTTTTGATGCTCTCCATAGGTTGTGGAGAACACGGTTTCTCCAGTCTGCAGATTAACCGTACAGAAATACAGCCAAGTTCCATCTGCAGGATTCAGAACAGAATCTATTGCTAACGCTCCAGAGCCTGATATTGGTCCTATTGGAAGTCCGGGGTATTTATACGTGTTGTAGGGGTTTGGATCGGCACGTTCAGCGTCAGAGGTATAGATGTCGGTGCTTCCAACACCGTAGTTCACTGTTGCGTCGGACTGTAATGGCATACCGATTGCCAAACGGTTTTGGAAAGTCCTCGAAACTTTGTAGAAATCCTGAGTTAGTCTTGCCTCGGATTGAACCACAGATGCAAGAGTGAGCGTCTTATGCCAATCTTTTTTGGCGACGCCATCATCCTTGAGTTGCTGTTTGGTTCTTTCAACCATGATTGAGATGATGTCTTTCGCATTCAGGTTTGGAGCAAAGTCATAGGTTGCTGGATACAAATAACCCTCAAGTGAAGGGGCATCTTTTGGAACATCGAAGTCACCTAATCTTTTCGTTGCTTTTTCAAAGCTTGTAACAGCCACTCCCGTCTTTTCGGAAAGGATACGAAAAACTGAGCTCATGCGCAGTCCTTCTGGAATCGTTACCCGCTCAACCTGAATGTTTGATTTATTCGTGATTATACTGAGCGCCTGCGTCGTGCTAATTTCTTTGGGTACTAAATAAGTCCCTGGGTAAAAAGTTGGGTTGGAAGCGTATATCTTGCGCAAGGTTACCGAAAGATTCTTGGTGATTCCCTCGGTAAATAGCCGCTTCGCTATGTCCTCACCGGTATCGCCAGTTTCAATAACGAATGCAACCTGGCCTTGGCCCGTTCCCGAATACTCTGCACCGCTTAGCTGATCGGCGAGGTCTCTAATCTGACCTCTAAACAGAAAAGCTGAAACGGCAATCAATAGCAGGGCGATAGAACCATACATGATTCGCTTTGGTAGCAAAGATTTTCTTCTACGAGGTCGGAGGTCAGTCATTTTCTTCTAACCACTCCCTCATGTCTTTACCTGGAGGCTTCCCAGTGTTGCGCTCTATGTTTAGAGCGTATTCCAGAATTGCCACGGCAGCCATCTGATCTATTGACCCTCGACCCTGCTTCTGATTTTTTCCTACTTCTCGAAGCTGGCGATTTGCCTGAGATGTAGTAAGCCGTTCGTCTATCAATCGCACTGGAATCAGAGTTAACTCAGAAAGGGTACGGGCAAAGTCCAATGCATTATTAGTGGATTGTGTTCGCTCGCCAGATAGGTTCAGTGGCAAACCAACATAGATCTCCAAAACGTCACCTTCTATCAAGCCTAAAAATGCTGAGATAGCCTCTTCGCTATTCGAAAGCGTTGCAACGGGGACGGCCAGGATACCCTCAATGTCGCAGACAGCGATACCAATTCGGGCTGACCCAAAATCAAGCGCAAATCGCCTGCCTTGACGAATCACTTACCGAGACTCGTTTCGAGTTCTCTTAGCGCCTCGGAAATCCTAGACGCGTCTGTTCCTCCACCTTGAGCGAGATCGGCTTTTCCGCCTCCGCCACCGCCCAGGATTCCACAGAGTCGCTTAACGATTTCGCCTGCCTTTAGATTCAATTCCTGAGCCTTGGCAGTAACTGCTACCGAGATTTGAGGCTTCGCATCGATTTCAGCGATAAGAACAATCACACTGGAATGATTTATAAGTCTGTCCCTGAGCTGGATAGTCAAATCACGCAGGGCGTCATTGCTTGACACGTCAGAGATCTTTTCGGCAACCAATGAAACCCCGCCCACAGTCTTTGCCTTGGAAATTAGTTCGGGTATCGCAGCCTGCAGGGCTTTGGCCTCGACTTGAGCCAGCGTACGCTGTGCATCTCGGAGTTCTGCCATGATTTGCTGCACTCGCTCCGCTGCATTTAGAGGTGAGCTCTTTAGTTGTTCCGCGATGGTGTTTAGCAGCAGTCTGTCCCTGTTGAATGCTGCAATAGCTTCAAGTCCGACATTTGCTTCCAAACGTCTAGAACCTGAACCAACAGAAGACTCATTAGTTACCGAAACTAAACCAATTTGCGATGAACGTGACACGTGAGTTCCACCACAAAGTTCTCTTGACCAAGGTCCACCAATTTGAATTACTCGAACGCTCTCGTCATAGGTCTCACCGAAAAGTGCAACTGCACCAAATGCCTTTGCCTCAGGTAGAGACATGAACTGAGCGCTAACGGCTAAGTCCTGTCGAATTGCGAGATTAGAGATTTCCTCGATTTCGGATTTCGTCTCTTGGCTAAGCGCCGAGTTCCAGGAAAAATCTAGTCTCATGTAGCCGGGCTTATTAAACGATCCAGATTGCAAGGCTGTCGGTCCGAGCACTTGCCTAAGAGCCGCATGCACGACGTGGGTAGCCGAATGAGCCTGGGCTGCTCCGATTCGCCAAGTCGGATCTACGCTTGTCAGAACCTGCTGTCCAACTTTGATTTCACCCTTACGAACAATTGCACGATGATTGACGAGACCTTTTACTGGCTTTTGCACATCGATTACTTCAAGCTCTAGATCTGTCCCCAGGATTACACCCGCGTCTGGGCTTTGTCCTCCTGACTCGGCATAGAAACTCGTGCGGTCAAGGATGACATCGACCATTTCGCCTTGCCCAGCTGAGGCAGTCTTCTCACCGTCGACGATTACTCCAATAACCTTCGCTTCAGATTGCAATTCCTCGTATCCGGTGAATATTGAGCTGCCCAACGCTCTGAACTCAGAGTAAACGGAGAGATCGACTCCGCCTGCCTTCTTCAGTTTCGCGTCAGCCTTGGCTCTTTGCTTTTGCTCAGACATGAGTTCGTCGAAGCTAGCGCGATTTACAGCCAAGTCGTTTTCCTCAGCAATCTCAATGGTGAGGTCAATTGGGAATCCGTATGTGTCGTGAAGTAGGAAACAAACCTCGCCAGAGAGCTCTTTCTCCCCAGAATTCTTAGCATTCAGAATCTCGTTTTCTAATACGGTAGTTCCGCTTGCTAAAGTGCGTAAGAACGCCTCTTCTTCGGCAACCGCAGTGGCAAGAATTCTTGAGAACTCGTTCTCTAGTTCTGGGTAGGCATCAACCATTGCCTCTTTTGAAGCCTTAAAGAGTTTTGCAAAAACAGGTTCGTTGACTCCAAGAAGGCGCATAGCTCGAACTGTCCTACGAAGCAATCTGCGAAGAACATATCCTCGTCCATCGTTTCCAGGAGATACTCCATCGCCGATCAGCATGAGTGCGCTTCGAACGTGATCGGCAACTACTCTAAGCCGAACATCGTTGATTTCGGATTGGCCGTAGGCAATGCCAGATAGTTCAGAAGCAACATCCAATACCGGTCTTACCTGATCTATTTCATAAAGGTTCTCAACGTTTTGCATAAGAAATGCAACACGCTCAAGTCCCATTCCGGTGTCGATGTTTTTCTTAGGTAGTTCGCCAAGAATTTCGAAATCTTCCTTGCCGCCACCCAAGCCGCGCTCATACTGCATGAAGACGAGATTCCAGATCTCGATGTATCGGTTTTCATCCTCTTCTGGACCGCCTTCAGCCCCATACTCTGGACCTCGGTCATAGTAAATTTCGGAACAAGGTCCAGCGGGACCAGGCTGCCCAGTTGACCAGTAGTTGTCCTTCATTCCACGTCGTTGAATGCGTTCGAGTGGAAGATTAGCTACATCCTGCCAAATACCGATGGACTCGTCGTCATCCTTGAAAACTGTGACCCAGAGTTTTTCCTTAGGAAGACCTAGTCCGCCTTCTGCTTGAGATTTGGTAAGAAATTCCCATGCAAATTCGATGGCTTCTCGCTTGAAGTAATCCCCAAAGGAAAAGTTTCCATTCATCTGGAAGAAGGTGCCATGACGAGTAGTCTTACCGACTTCTTCAATGTCTAGGGTTCGAACGCACTTTTGAACGCTTGTTGCTCTGGCGTAAGGAGCTGGGACAAGCCCAGTCATGTATGGGATGAATGGGACCATGCCGGCAACAGTGAATAGCAGTGTTGGGTCCTCGCTGATTAGCGAAGCACTAGGGACGACGACGTGATTTTTAGACTCGAAGAAATCCAGCCAACGGCGCTTGATCTCTGCGGTTTTCATTTGGCCTTACCCTTTGGCTTGGCTGAGTTTTTTAACTCCTGCTCACGATACCCAGTTGCTACGGCACTAGCAAAAGTCTTAACTTTCTCACCTGCCTGATCGACAGCCTTTTTTGCTTCTGGGTTTGCTTCAATTTGCCGGGCTAGGTAAACACCAACAGCGATTCCTGCAATAAACAGAGCTGCTCTTTTCATGCTTACTTCTTCTTTTTGCCGATGAGACCAGAGACGCTTTTGATTATCTCGCCGACTCGTAGCAGTGGACCACCTATTGAGGTGGTGAAGGAACTGATGAGCGAACTGAGATTTGTCGTTGCATCGGCAACGTTTTCAGTTATCACATCAATCTTTTCTAGCTGACGGTTGGTCTGCTTGGTCGTTTCAGTAAGTTCGGTAAGTAGTGGGATCAGAGCGTCTCCAGTTTCCCGAATGGTGGCCGAGGTAGCGTCTATAAACTTAATGAGTCTAAGAACTGCTACAACCAAGAAGACAACAAGCACAGCAAAAGCAACTGCTGCGATTATTGCGGCCACATCGGAATTCATAATTGCAACCGATTCAACTAGCGAGCAGCGTAATACTCAACCACAAGCTGAACTTCACAAGTGATTGGAACTTCTGATCTCTTTGGTCGACGAACTAGTGTTGCCTGAAGCTTGTCAATCTCGACTGATAGGTAGCCAGGTACTGGCGGTAGGACATCGACGTGTCCACCAGCAGCAGCGACCTGGAAGGGCTCTGTGGATTCGCTCTTTGGTCTGACGTGAATCATCTGACCAACCTTTACTCTGGCTGAAGGACGATCAATTAGCTGTCCATCAACAAGAATGTGGCGGTGGACAACCATTTGACGTGCCTGAGCAATTGTTCTTGCAAAACCTGCACGAAGGACTAGAGCATCAAGTCTCATTTCCAGAAGCTCAACTAGGTTCTCACCGGTAAGACCTTCGCTGCGCTTTGCGTCGTTGAAGATTTTACGAAGCTGTGCCTCGCGGATTCCATACTGGGCGCGAAGACGCTGCTTCTCGCGAAGACGAACTGCAAAGTCGCTATCTGCTTTGCGCTTTGTTCTACCGTGCTGACCGGGTGCGTATGGACGCTTCTCAAGATATTTTGCTGCTTTAGGGGTTAGGGCAATGCCCAATGAGCGAGAAAGACGAGTCTTGCTCCTTGTACGTGTTGTCTTAGACACAGATACCTTTCAAATGAAAATAAATAGTTGATTTGGTGCCTGGTGAATCTTGGCTAATAAAGATCCACTCACCGTTATACCCAACTCGCAGCCTAGAGTTTGATAAGGTCGGCAACCTCTAAATATTAGCAGTTCAGGGGGTGTGAAAGAAAGGTTTAGAGCCCCAATTTTCTTCTGGTTTCGTTTATACGCTTGACCCGCTCGACCAATTGAGCCTCAAATCCAACATTCTTAGGTTCATAACTCGAGGGACTCGGCTGGCTTAGGAGCGGCTGGTTCGAGAGGTTTGTTTCCGTATCATGCGGATACACATAAGCTTCAGGACCACGCTCTGGTGGGCCAGACCTGAGGTAAATGGGTAATTCAGGGGCAAAACCAGCTTCAACAGCCTGGATAGCCTCGTTTATTGCCTTGTATGCGGAATTGGATTTTGGTGCAAGTGCTAGATAGATGGTTGCTTCGGCAAGCGGGATTCTACCTTCCGGCATACCAATCTGGGCAACTACACTCATCACCGAGTTAGCCAGTGTTATCGCTGAAGGATCTGCTAAACCAATGTCCTCTGCGGCCAGGATTACAAGCCTTCTAGCAATAAACCTTGGATCTTCCCCACCGACTATCATTCGAGCCAGGTAATGCAAGGCTGCGTCAACGTCTGATCCTCGAACAGATTTGATGTAAGCACTGATTATGTCGTAGTGCTGATCCCCCGTCGCGTCATACCTGGCCATCGCAGTTGCGATGTTAGCGGTGATGTCAGAATCGGTAATTTCAGTTCTTCCATGAACCCTCGCATTTGTTGCTGCAGTTTCAAGTAACGTCAGTGCCTTCCTAGCGTCTCCTGAGCTAAGTCGAGTTATCGTGCGTAATGCCCCGTCTTGTGCATTGAATTCGGCGTTAAGCCCTCTCTCATCAATGAGAGCCCGATTGAGGATTTCAAGAAGGTCTGTCTCGCTAAGGCTTTTGTGGGTGAGTAGCAGTGTTCGAGACATGATTGCAGAGGTTAGTGCGAAGCTGGGATTCTCTGTCGTTGCTCCGATTAGAACAATTGATCCTTCTTCAACATGCTTTAGAACTGATTCCTGTTGAACTTTGCTAAAACGATGAATTTCATCAATAAATAGAACCGCAGGCTTTCCCCCGGACCTCATGTCCTGATTTGACTGATCATAGGCATTTCGCAGATCACTGACAGAGGCGTTGACCGCACTTACCTCGATCACACGTCGATCTGCAGCTGAAGCCAGAACTCTAGCCAGTGTTGTCTTGCCTGTTCCAGGCGGTCCATAAAGAATCAAGGAAGGCAGACTGTCCAAATTCTGGGAATACGCCTTGATTGCACCTGAACTCTCAACTATTCCCTCTTGCCCTACTAAATCAGTCAGCTTTTCAGGACGGAGACGGGCTGCCAGAGGCATCCCAACTGGGTAGTCAAAAAGTCCAATAGTCTCCATATTTCAAGGCTAAACCAGAAATTTCCTGCCCTAGACTTTATTTAGACCTAAATTCGGAGGAAGAATTGGCCAAGAAATCAAAAAGCATCGAGGCTTCAGCTCGCCAGAGCTTGAAGAATTTCGAGCAAAAGCAGAACGTCCAAGACACTAAGGCAAAAACAAGGTTAAGGGATAACCGTTTGGCCATCCTGCTGTCGACATCGACATTCTTAGTTGCACTTTTTTCCCAGTTTGTCTATTTCAACTTTGGCCCAGGCATTTCACCCACGGCATGTATCAAGTTCACTCAGACTCCTGTCCCCACTGCCGATGGTAAGCAGCAAGTAACAGTACCTGACGCGGCCATTTCTGAGTGCCGCGAGTGGACTGGCGACCTCACAATCAACAAGAGCGTTCTAAAGATTAAGCTCTATGGTGATAAGGCTCCACAGGCGGTTGCGAACTTTGTGGATCTTACAAGTCTTGGTTTCTACGATGGCGTTAGTTGTCACCGTCTTACCACAAGCGGTATTTTCGTGCTGCAATGCGGTGATCCTCAAGGAAACGGCACGGGAGGTCCAGGTTATACCTTCGGTCCTCTAGAGAACACGCCAGCTGTTGAGGCAGGTAAAGACGCTCCGATTTATAAGAAGGGATGGCTAGCAATGGCAAGAACATCCAACAGTGGTTCTTCTATGGGTAGCCAGTTCTTTATCGTCTATAAAGACTCCCCGATACCTAATGATGTTGCCGGTGGATACACCGTTTTTGGAGAGATTACGGCTGGTTTGTCTGGTTTGAACAACGTATTCGACGCTGGTGTTGCTGGCGGCCAGCAAGATGGTAAACCGAAGATTACAACAACCATAAAGAGCATTACTGTTAAGTAATTGAGGAAATAGGAGATCCAGTGTCAGCAGTTCAGACGAGTTTCGGTCGAGTCGACGAAAGCGGTAACGTTTATCTACTCGAAAATGGAGCTGAACGCCTAATTGGTTCACAACCAACCATGACCGCGGACGAGGCATTAGCTTTTTACACAAAGCGTTTTGATGATTTGCAGGCGAACGTTAGATTGCTGGAGCAGCGCGTGAAAGCTAAGGCAGATCCTAATTCAATCATCAAGTCGGCTAAGAAAATTGCTAGCGAGCTTGAGAACCCCAACGTTCTAGGTGATGTTCAGTCATTGCGGATTAGAGTTTCTGCAATCGAAAGTTCACTAGGCGCATTGGTTGCTGTTCTCGAAAAGCAAAGAGAACAAGATCTAGAAACTGCATTGAAGGCTCGCGAGACCATAGTCTCCGCGGCTGAAGAAATCGCGGCTAAGGATCCAAACCGAGTCAATTACAAGCAGGCTTCAGCTAAAATGGCGGAACTTTTTAACCAGTGGCAGGCACTCCAAAAGGAAAACGTCCGCGTTCCTAGAGCAAAAGCAGACGCACTCTGGAAGAGGTTCTCGCAAGCAAGAAATACTTTCGAGTCAAATAAACGCGCATACTTCACCAACCAAGATCAGTTAGCCAAGTCAAGTAAAAACGCAAAGCTAGACATCGTCACAAAGGCGGAGGCTCTAGTTGCAAAGGGTGCCGATGGAGTCACAGAGTACAAGAATCTTCTAAATTCCTGGAAGGCATTGCCCAAGGTAAAAGCAAAGTCTGATGACTCACTATGGGATCGTTTTAAGGCTGCCGGAGATGCCATCTATGCAGCAAAATCTGAAAAGGCAGCTGCAGATGACATTGCTTTCGCAGCGAACCTCGAAGTGAAGCTTGCGCTATTAGCCGAAGCTGAGGCATTAGATCCGAATGCTAATCTCGAAGCCGCTAAATCGGCCATGAAGTCGATTCAAGCAAGGTGGGAAAAAGCAGGTAAAGTCCCGAGAGACAGTATCAAGAAAATTGATGATCGTCTTAGAGCTGTTGAGACAAAGATTCGAAACGTTGAGCAAGAACTCTGGCGTAAGACCGATCCGGCAACAATTGATCGCACAAACAGCCTAAAGAGCCAGCTCGAGGAATCGATTAGCAAACTTGAAAAGGAATTGGCCGAAGCTAAGGCCAACGGCAATGCTAAGGCTGTTGAACAAGCCGAGCAAGCACTGCAGACTAAAAAGTCTTGGCTTGAAGTAGTGGAAAAAGGCTAAGCGTTCTTCACTCGGTAAACGTCATAGACGTTATCAATGCGTCTTACGGCATTAAGCAGTGAATCAAGCCCAGCCGGGTTACCCATTTCGAATACGAATCGGCTAAGCGCAACTCGGTCCGCTCTAGTTGAGACCGAAGCTGACAAGATGTTTACATGATGCTCACTAAGCACTCGAGTAACATCACTGAGCAATCCACCTCGGTCTAGTGCCTCGATTTGAATTTGGACTAAGAATAATGACTTGCCTGTAGGTTCCCAGCTCACCTCAATAAGTCTCTCCGGTTGGTTCCTTAGTTCATCGGCATTATTACAGTCATCACGATGCACCGAGACCCCAGAGTTACGTGTAATGAAGCCCAAAATGGCATCGCCTGGCACTGGTGTGCAGCACCTAGCAAGTTTAACCATCACATCAGAATCCCCCCGAACTAGGATTCCCGAATCGCTATTTCTAACTCTATTTAGAGCGGCAGTGTTAGTCGGAAGTTCAAAAACCGGCTCTTCGGATTCTTCGTCCTGAGATAGGGCGGCCGCCATTTTTTCAACCACAGATTGGGCAGAAAGATGGTTATCACCGATTGCGGCGTAAAGATCGGCAGGTTCGGCGAATCGTAAATCGCTTGTGATTTTGAGAAGGCTGTCGGTTGCTAGTGCTCTTTGGATTGGAAGGTTTTGCTTGCGCAATGCCTTGGCAAGCAGATCCTTACCTCGTTCAATCGCATCGTCTTTGCGCTCCGCGCTAAACCAAGCCTTAATCTTTGACTTGGCTCTCTGGGTTTGAACGAACTGTAACCAGTCCTGGCTAGGTCCTGCCTCCTGTGACTTTGAGGTAAGAACCTCAACAACATCTCCAGACTGGAGAGCAGTTTCAAGTGGAACCAGTCTGCCGTTGACCTTTGCCCCCATTGTTCGGTGACCGATTTCGGTGTGAACTGCGTAGGCAAAATCAACTGGTGTTGAACCTCTAGCTAAACCAATAACTCGACCTTTGGGAGTGAACGCATAAACTTCCTTTGCTCCAATTTCAAATCTAAGCGCGTCGAGGAATTCACTGGGGTCGGCGGTCTCGTGCTGCCAGTCGGATAGATGCTTGAGCCAGACGAGATCTTCTTCCGAGGAAAGTTTTGCTGATGTTCCGCCCTCTTTATATTTCCAGTGAGCCGCAACACCATACTCTGCCCGATTATGCATTTCCTGGGTGCGTATTTGAATCTCGACTGGTCTACCACTAGGCCCAATAACCGTGGTGTGCAACGACTGATAGAGGTTAAATTTTGGCATGGCGATGTAATCTTTGAATCGGCCAGGCACTGGATTCCATCTGGAGTGAATTGCTCCAAGAATTGCATAACAGTCCCGAACCTCAGGAACAATTACCCTAATTCCAACAAGGTCATAGATGTCGTCAAATTCACGGCCCCGAACGACCATCTTTTGATAGATGGAATAATACTGTTTAGGTCGGCCAGCAACTTTACCCTTGACTTTGTTCTCTTTTAGATCGTCTTCGATGGAAGAAATAACACCTTGAATAAACTCTTCACGCTTTGGTGAGCGTTGTTTCACAAGGTTTACTATCTCGTCATAGACCTTTGGATATAGAACGCTGAAGGAAATGTCTTCTAGTTCCCACTTAATTGTGCTGATACCAAGCCGATGGGCTAACGGAGCGTAAATTTCTAAGGTTTCTTGCGCTTTGCGGCGAGCTTTTTCTTCAGGAACGAATCCCCATGTCCTGGCATTGTGAAGGCGATCAGCGAGCTTAATTACGATAACTCTTATGTCTTTCGACATCGCGACAACCATTTTTCTAACGGTCTCAGCTTGAGTATGTTCCCCGAACTTAACTTTGTCCAGTTTCGTGACACCGTCAACAAGCATGGCAACTTCATCCCCGAAGTCGGTTCTTAGTTGCTCTAGCGAGTAGTCAGTGTCCTCAACAGTGTCGTGTAGGAGTGCAGCGGCTAGCCCAGCTGGGCCGATTCCAAGTTCAGCCAGAATCTGAGCCACGGCTACCGGGTGTGTAATGTAGGGGTCACCACTTTTCCTGGTTTGGCCCTGATGTGCAAGTTCAGCGGCTTGGTAAGCACGTTCAACGATCGAAAAGTCCAGCTTTGGATGGCTGGCTTTGGCGGCCTTGAGAACCTCTGCAATACCCGAGTTCTCTGCTGGTCTAGTGAAAATTCTCGGTAAGCGACTGCGCAGGGCCTGTAAGGGCCCTCCAGCAGTTACATCCGACATGATTACCTCTTTTTAGCGAATATAACTAAAAGAATACCGCCTTACTAGAAGCAGTTATCCGCGCTTAGCCAGCACCTTCTGAGCTTGTTTGGCAAATTTATCTTCACCCTCGCGCAACTGCGAATAGAAAGGCGCTGCTATGAAAATCGTCGAATAGGTACCGACTACGATTCCGATGAATAGTGCGAGAGAAATGTCCCTGAGCGTTCCAGCTCCGAGAATAAATGCACCGATGAACAGAATAGATGCAACAGGTAGAACCGCTACCACCGAGGTATTGATTGATCTGACCAATGTTTGGTTGATCGCCAGGTTTACTCGCTCAGCAAAAGTCGCCGTCTCGCTAAATTCAGTTTCTAGTGTGTTCTCTCTAATCTTGTCGAAAACAACGACCGTATCGTATAGCGAGTAACCAAGGATTGTTAGGAATCCAATCACAGCAGCTGGTGTTACTTCAAAGCCAAAAGCGCCATAAACTCCAGCGGTGATAACCAAGTCATGGATAAGTGCAACGATGGCCGCAATACTCATCTTCAGTGTCCGGAAATACAAGGCCATCAGAACAGCTGCAAGGGCAATAAATATCAGAAGACCAAAAATCGCCTTCGAAGTGATGTCCGCTCCCCAGTTAGGTCCAATGAATGAGCTGGCAACACTGCTGTCTTTTACCTTGAACTTGCTGGCAAGAGCGAGACGAACCTTTTCCGATTCTTCATCGCTTAGCTGTGGAGTCTGAACACGAATGGTGTCATTACCAATCTGTGTTGTGTTCACCTGGATGTTCGGAACAACACTGTGAACAGCTTCTTCAGCGGCGATTGTGGAGGTAACCTTGCTATCCGAGATTCGATACTCAGATCCACCACGGAATTCAATACCGAAGTTGAATCCACCGGTTCTCAGCGGCAAAAGAATTGATAGCACCAGCATGACCAGAGCGATAACATAGAAGATTTTTCTACGTCCAACAAAATCGATGGACTTTTCACCGCTGTATAGCTGGTTTCCAAACTCACTAAAACGAGACATTAGTTATCCTCACTAGTCTTGGTAACTTCCCCTTGAAGTTGAGCCTTACGCTCGGCGATAGTCTGTCGCTTTTCAGCTTCTTTTGAAGCGCTAGCGGCTTTTGACTTAGATACTGTTTCACTGACCCTAAAGGTTCCTCTACCGGTGTAACCAAATGCTGCGGCTTCTCTAATCTCAAGGCCGGAGAACTTCGATCCGGAGGCGAAGAATTTCGTCTGGGCCAACAACTGGAACATCGGATGGGTAAATAACCAAACAACTGCTAGGTCAATAATCGTGGTCAAGCCTAGAGTGAAGGCAAATCCCTTAACATTTCCAACGGTTAGAACGAACAAGGTTGCTGCAGCAAGCATGCTCACAGCATCGGACACGATGATGGTTCTTTTAGCTCTCGCCCAACCAGCTTCAACAGCAACTGGAAGGCTCTTGCCTTCACGCAGTTCGTCACGAACACGTTCGAAATAAACGATGAATGAGTCCGCGGTAATACCAATCGCAACGATCAAACCGGCGATACCAGATAACGAGAGGCGATAATCCTGTCGCCAGGTAAGCAGGGCAATTGCAAGATAGGTTAGGACCGCAGCAATTGTTAGAGAGCCAAGAGTTAGAACCGCTAATGCTCGATACTGGAAGATCGAGTAACCGACCACCAGCAGAAGACCGATAAGACCGGCAAGCAGACCCGCCTGCAATTGCTCGGTACCTAGAGTTGCTGAAATGTTCTCCTGAGACTGCACGGTAAATGAGATTGGCAAAGCACCATACTTCAACTGGTCAGCTAAAAGTTGAGCTGATTTTTGATCATAGTTTCCGGTGATCTGGGCTTGTCCACCGGTGATAACAGCCTGTGTTGTAGGGGCTGTGATCACATAGCCATCAACGGTTACAGCAAAACGGTTGCGTGGGTCGGTAAGTGGGTAGAGGCGGCTGGTAATGTCACCGAACTTTTTGCCGCCGTCGGCGTTGAAGTCTAGATTTACGGCCCATTCGTTGGTTGCCGAACCATTAGCACCTGTGACTGTTCCTGCAGCAGCATCTTCGAGGGACAATCCCGTAAGTTCGACCGGTCCGAGAATATATTTCTCGTAGCCTTCTCGCGCGCAAGTTACCAGCGGTAGATCTTCCGGATCAACCTGCCCTGGCTCGCGGAACGTTTTGGAACAATCTAAGTTTTCGTATTCCTTCTGGAGGGCTGCAGAAACCCAGTTGAGATCGCTTGCATCAGTAGGTTTGGCCGTAGAGGTCTTAATCGGTTTAGAACCCTGTGCCCCAAGTTGAGTCTTGGTTCCAGCAGAAGCTGCTAAAACTGCTCGAAACTCTAGCTTTGCGGAGCTCTTGATAAGAGCGAGAGTGTTCTTATCGGGTGTTCCTGGAATAGAAACAACTATGTTGTTTCCAGAAGTGTTAATCTGAGCTTCGCTAACACCAGTGGAGTCAACACGCTGGCGAATGATACCCACCGCCTGATTAAGTTGCTCAGGTAGAACTTGCTGACCTTCTTTGACAACTGGGGTGAGAATAATCTGTGTTCCACCAGAAAGATCAAGAGCCAGATTCGGAACGAAGGTGGTCTTCTTGTCCCCTCCAAGCATGTTGGCTCCGATTAGCAATGGGATTCCTAGAGTTAAGATCACAAGCCATAACAGGGATCGGCGCGCCGATTTCAAAATTCCGTTTTTTGCAGCCATTTCAGATTCCCGTTGTTCCTTTACTTTGCGGTCTTCTTCGGAGCGGTTTCCGATTTCTTAGCGGTGGTTTTGGGCTTTGCTTTTTCAGCCGGAGCATCGACAACTGATGGTGCAACCGCACTGCGAACTGCCGCTTTGACAAATTCAATTTTGTTTCCCGGTGTGCTCTCGATTACAACAGTCTCGTCAGAGATAGAAACTACCTTGCCCGTAATGCCACCAAGCATGACCACCTTAGCTCCAACAACAACCGAGTTAGAGAGCTTAGTTGCAGCATCCTTTCTCTTCTTGTTGCTATAGAACATGAAGAGGATGAAAACAAGCATTATGACGACGAGCGTCAGGTTACTATCGAGCATGAATTAGACCAATCTGCTTAGAATTCGGGCAACTCTCCCGATTATAGCCGACCCTAATCGAATAAACCTGAGTCAGAAGCAGGCGCAGTCAGGCCCAGATGACGGTATCCGCTGGGAGTAGCTTGCCTACCCCTAGTTGTTCTGGCTATCAGGCCTATTCTCAGAAGAAATGGCTCAACCACAGACTCAATGGTGTCAGGCTCTTCGCCGATGGCGACACTGAGGGTATTTAGCCCTACTGGTTTGCCTGAGAACTTCACCACCAAGGTCTCTAGTACTGCCCTATCAAGGCGATCTAGGCCCTTTTCATCTACTTCATAGAGCTCTAGGGCCTTAGCCACCTGTTCATCGTTGATAACCCCTGGCCCATTTACCAATGAGAAATCCCTAACGCGCCGAAGAAGTCGGTTAGCTATTCTCGGGGTCCCTCTTGAGCGAGAAGCAATGATATCCAGTGCCTTCGGTTGCGCTTTTATGGACATCAGCCGAGAGGCTCTCTGTAGGACCTGTTGAAGCTCGCTCTCGTCGTAAAAATCAAGGTTTGCAGTAAAACCAAACCGATCCCTAAGCGGATTCGGCAATAACCCTGATCTGGTTGTCGCACCAACTAGTGTGAATGGTTCCAGCTCAAGCGAAATACTGTTAGCACCTGCTCCTTTACCGACCATCACATCAACGCGGAAGTCCTCCATCGCCAAATACAATAGCTCTTCAGCACTTCTAGACATTCGGTGAATCTCATCAATAAATAAAACTTCGCCGGCTGTGAGGGAAGAAAGTATTGCAGCTAAATCCCCCGCATGCTGAATCGCTGGACCACTGGTCAACCGCAATGGTTTGCCAGCCTCATGTGCCACGATCATTGCAAGTGTGGTTTTTCCGAGACCTGGCGGACCAGCTAAAAGAATGTGATCAGGCGTTCGATTTTGAATAGTCGCTGCGTCAATAAGTAACTGTATTTGTTGTCGAACCTTGGTTTGCCCAACAAATTCCTCTAAAGTGCTAGGTCTTATCGCACTCTCAAAAGCGTAGTCCGAGGAATCTGGCTGAGGACTCAGAAGTTCATCTGACATGTCAACCAATTCTCTTTGTATTTGCTAGATCACCTAAGGCCAACTTCAGTATTTCGGCTTCATTGCTTTCTGGACGACTTGCTAAGGCGTCTTTAACCGTTTGCCTTGACAATCTCTCGGGATAGCCAAGATTCACCAGGGCTGTAACAACATTCACCTCTACCGTCGAGGACGGCTTGGAATCCCCAATAACTAATTTTCCGGTCAGTGACAAAACTATTAGCTTTGCAGTTTTTGGCCCAATTCCCGAAACGGCCTTGAACATTGCATCATCTGCAGCGCTTACCGCCTGTTGAATTCCAGAAACTCCTAAATGATTCAGGATACCAAGCGCTGATTTTGGCCCAACCCCATTTACTGAGCAAAGCAGGTTGAATAGTTCGAGTTCGTCTAAAGTCTCAAAGCCGTAAAGAGTTACCGCATCCTCACGAAAGATTTGTACCGTGTTAACAACGATCTGACTCCCAACCGAATAGTTGGCAATAGACGGTTGCGAAATATTTACCAGGTAGCCCACGCCGGAGACGTCAAGAACGATGCTTGATAAGTCCTTACGAACAACGGTTCCTCTAAGCAGCGCAATCACGAGACAAGAATAACTTGCTAGCGCGCTCTTTTCTTGGATGCGGCTTCAGCGGCCCGCCACTTAATCTGAGCGGGAGTCTGTTCGCTCTTTTCCTCGGATGTTCCACTTCGCCATGAGGCTGTGATGGCTACTGCTAAAGCGTCAGCAGCGTCGGCTGGTTTGGGTAGTTCTTTCAGTTTGAGAATCTTCACCACCATGTTTCCAACCTGATCCTTTTTGGCTCTACCCGAACCGGTGACGGCAGCCTTCACTTCAGTAGGTGTGTAGTAATCGACCTTAATACCTCTTACCGAACAGAGATAGGAAACGATTCCAGAAATGCTTGCTATGGACATGACGGTCTTTAGATTCTGTTGTGAAAATACTCGTTCTACAGCTACTCGGTCTGGTTTTACCCGATCAAGTAACTTCTCTATCTCAAGACCAATCAAATACAGTCGTTCGGAGAGTTCAAGGTCTGGTTTAGTGGTAAAGACCCCAACCTCTAAAAACTTAACAGAGCGGCTCTTGTCGCTTGTTATCAACCCAAAACCACAACGAGTTAAACCTGGGTCGATGCCAAGAACTTTTTGAGCCAATTTATTCAGCCTCGAGTTGGGCAGCTACCTCGCTTGAAACATCAAAATTCGAATAGACATTCTGAACTTCATCAGAGTCTTCTAAGGCGTCAATCAGTGAGATCACTTTGCGAGCGGTATCAATGTCAACTTGAACTGGCATTGACGACACAAATTCCACGTCGGCGCTTTCGTAATCAATCCCTGCAGCTTGCAGAGCCGTTCTAACATCAACCATGAGACTCGGTTCGGTTGTTAGGACGAATTGATCTCCGCGTGCCTGAATGTCTTCAACGCCTACTTCCAGGACTGCTTCAAGGATGCGATCTTCTGTGTTGGCTTCGCTTTTCTCAACGATGATTACACCCTTGCGACTGAATTGATAGGACACTGAGCCGGGATCGGCCATCGTTCCGCCATTGCGTGTTACAGCAAGTCGGACATCTGCTGCGGCACGGTTTTTGTTGTCAGTAAGACACTCAATTAGTAGGGCAACTCCATTTGGCCCGTAGCCTTCGTACATGATTGTTTGGTAGTCAACTCCCCCGCCATCTAGACCAGCACCGCGCTTAATGGCGCGTTCGATGTTGTCATTAGGCAGCGAAGACTTTCTACCCTTTTGCACTGCATCGTAGAGAGTTGGGTTTCCGTCTAGATCAGGCCCGCCGATTCTTGCTGCAACTTCGATGTTCTTGATTAACTTGGCGAAAAGCTTTGCGCGACGCCCATCAATAACAGCTTTTTTATGCTTTGTGGTTGCCCATTTGGAGTGGCCGGACATTTTGCTCCTACTGTGTTCTTTTCGCTTGTTAGTTTAGTTGGAAGCCGAAAAATTCTCAGTTTTACACATTTCAACAAAATACCTATGCACGGCAAGTTCGCCTACTACTTCAGGATGAAAACTTATACCAAGGAGATTTCCAGCCCTAACTCCGACGATCTCGTCATCCGTAGTCCTAGCTAAGACCTCAACATTTGGACCAACTCGGGTAACTATTGGAGCTCGTATAAATGCAGCTTTCACGGGTTCAGTTACTGAGTCAAAAACGAGATCTGTTTCGAAAGAATCAACCTGTGAGCCGTAAGCGTTGCGCTTGACTGTGACATCTAACCCACCAAAAGTTTCTTGAGTAGGTGTGGCTCCATCCAAACTGTCGGCTAGCATGATCAATCCTGCGCAAGTTCCAAATACTGGGAATCCTTCTTTTATGAGACCTCGAATAGGTTCACGTAGGGAAAATATTTTGCTCAGTTTGTCTATAACCGTACTCTCGCCACCAGGAATGATCAGCCCAGAAAGTCCAACGAGATCGCTTGGCTTTTTTACCGGTCGGGATTCAACCCCTAAATCGCTAAGAGCGTTTAGATGTTCTCTAAAGTCCCCCTGAAGGCATAGAACGCCGATTGGGCCCAATTACTACCAGCCGCGTTCAGCTAGTCGGTGAGGAGCAGGTAGATCACCAACATTTATGCCAACCATCGCTTCGCCGAGCCCACGGCTAACCTCTGCCAACACATCGGGGTCATCGTAGCTGGTGGTTGCCTTAACAATCGCTGCTGCTCTGGCGGCAGGGTTTCCGGATTTAAAGATACCTGAACCAACAAAGACACCATCAGCACCCAGTTGCATCATCAGCGCGGCATCTGCCGGAGTTGCTACACCGCCAGCAGTAAACAATACGACAGGTAACTTTCCGGTTTTAGCAACTTCACGGACAAGTTCATACGGAGCCTGTAACTCCTTGGCTGCTACATACAACTCGTCTTCTGTCTTAGCACTTAGTGTTCTAATCTCTCCAAGAATTGTTCTTATGTGCTTGGTTGCTTCGCTTACGTCTCCGGTTCCTGCTTCGCCCTTTGACCGGATCATGGCAGCACCTTCGGTGATGCGCCTGAGTGCTTCACCGAGATTAGTTGCGCCACATACGAAAGGAACTTCGAATTTCCATTTGTCGATGTGATTTACATAATCTGCCGGTGACAAAACTTCCGACTCATCGATGTAGTCAACCTTTAGTGACTGAAGAATCTGGGCTTCGACGAAATGTCCGATTCGGGCCTTTGCCATCACTGGAATCGAGACTGAACTGATAATTCCGTCAATGAGGTCAGGGTCACTCATTCGGGCTACACCACCCTGAGCTCTGATGTCAGCCGGGACTCTTTCTAGAGCCATAACTGCTACAGCGCCTGCGTCCTCGGCAATCTTCGCCTGGTCAGCCGTGACTACATCCATGATGACGCCACCCTTTAGCATTTCTGCTAAACCGCGCTTTACTAGAGGAGTAGATACGTTTTTATTGTTTTCAGCCATGGGACTAGTCTAACTCAACCGAAAAGGGCTATTTTGACCTGAACTAGACCTGACTTCGGTTAGTTATGTCACTAACGATTCGTCCAAGAGCCTCGGTCCTAGGAACACCATTTAGTTGGCTACCGTCGCGGAATCTAAACGAGATTGCACCGTTAGCCACATCCTCTGCTCCGGCAATTAGTAGATAAGGAACCTTAGCCAAGGTGTGATTACGGATCTTCTTTTGCATTCGCTCGTCGCTTAAATCAACTTGAACTCTTACTCCAGCAGCTCGTAGTTCCTTGGCGAACTCCTCGAGGTATGGTGCGAACTCGTCAGCGATAGGTATACCAACAGCCTGCACAGGAGCAAGCCACGGCGGGAAGTGACCAGCATAGTGTTCGGTAAGTACACCGAAGAATCGCTCTATAGACCCGAACAGAGCTCGGTGAATCATTACTGGTCGCTGTTTTGAGCCATCCGGAGCGGTGTATTCCAGGTCAAATCTCTCCGGCAAGTTGAAATCAAGCTGAATGGTCGACATTTGCCATGATCTTCCGATGGCATCCTTTGCCTGTACGGAGATTTTCGGTCCGTAGAAAGCAGCTCCTCCTGGATCTGGAATCAGTTCAAGTCCGGATGCAAGTGCGACCGATTCAAGGGTTCTAGTAGCCTCTTCCCAGATCTCAGGTGAACCGACAAATTTCGGGTTACCTTCTTCCTTGGTACTGAGCTCTAGATAAAAATCTGTCAAACCATAGTCTCGCAAGAGATCGAGAACAAAATTCAGGACGCTGGTGAGTTCAGTTTCAATTGACTCTCTAGAAACATACAAGTGAGCGTCATCTTGGGTAAAACCTCTTGCCCGAGTAATTCCATGCAATACACCGGATTTTTCGTAGCGATAAACAGTTCCGAACTCAAAAAGTCGTAGCGGCAGGTCTCGGTAAGATCTCGCCTGGGATTTGTATATCAAGCAGTGGAATGGACAGTTCATCGGCTTCAGATAATAGTCCTGCGCCTGCCGCTTTATATTTCCCGCTTCGTCACGTTCTTCATCGAGTTGAAGTGGCGGGAACATACCTTCGGCATACCACTCGAGGTGTCCAGAAGTCTCAAACAGGTTCGACTTGGTTACGTGCGGGCTATAAACAAAGTCGTAGCCGCTTTCGACGTGTCGATCTCTTGAGTAATCCTCCATAACCTTCCGGATGATTCCGCCCTTAGGGTGAAAAACGGCAAGACCAGATCCAATTTCTTCAGGGAAAGAAAATAGGTCTAATTCTGCACCAAGTCGCCGGTGATCTCGCTTTGCAGCTTCTTCTAGCTGAACCTGGTAAGCGCGCAATTCATCTTTGCTAGGCCAAGCGGTTCCATAAATTCTTTGCAGTTGTTTATTATTCTCATTACCTCGCCAGTAAGCTGCCGCGACCCTAGTAAGAGCAAATCCATTACCTATCATTCGGGTGTTCGGTAGGTGCGGACCGCGACATAGATCCTTCCAGACCACTACAGATTCCTTCGGATCGAAGTTGTCGTAAATGGTAAGTTCACCAGCGCCAACTTCAGCAGCCGCTTCTCCGACATCTGAGTTCCCACTTTTTAAACCAATAAGTTCTAGCTTGTATGGCTCTTTCGCAAGTTCTTTAGATGCATCTGCATCGTTTGTTATTCGGCGGATAAATCTTTGACCGCTTCTGATGATACGGTCCATCTCCTTCTCCAGATTCTTGAGGTCTTCTGGTGTGAAAGGTTGTTCAACATCAAAGTCATAGTAGAAGCCGTCTTTTACTGGCGGGCCTATGCCTAGCTTTGCTTCTGGGTTTAAGTTCTGCACGGCCTGGGCAAGAACGTGTGCGGTCGAATGACGTAGTATGTTTAGCCCGTCGGGACTAGAAATAGTGACAGCTTCAACTAAGTCGCCGTCGCTTAGGACGTGGGCCAAATCCTTTAGCTCGCCATTTACCCGCTGCGCGACTACGGTCTTGTCTGTGAATAGCGTAAAACCAGTAGATCCTGAGACTAGGTCAGTTTCTACCCCGTTCAAGGTTATTTTGCCTACTACTGCTTCCGCCAAGATACTCTCCAAAGATTTCTTCCATCTTATTCCACACTACTTAGGTGTGCCTTGCTGGTATTTATGCACAATTTGGTGTTTTCTAATTGCTATGACGAAACCGAATGACCCAACTATTGATGCAGTCATTAGTTCAGCTGAATTCAAACGCAATGCAATGGCAGCAAAACTTAACTGGCTCAGGGCGGGTGTTTTGGGAGCGAACGATGGAATCATGTCAACCTCGGGGCTAGTACTAGGCGTAGCCGCCTCTCCAGGTGCTACATCAGCGAGCATTCTAGTTGCTGGTGCAGCAGCAGTTGTTGCCGGTTCAATCTCAATGGCAGGCGGCGAATACACCTCTGTATCAGCGCAACGTGATAGTGAGAAGGCTGCCTTAAAGGTAGAACGTCAAGAACTCAAGGAAAACCCTGAAGGTGAGTTGCGTGAACTTGCCTGGTTTTACGAGCAAAAAGGTATGTCGCCGAAATTGGCACTCAAGGTTGCCGAGGAGCTAACCGCAAAGGACGCCTTAAAAGCTCACGCGGAAGCTGAACTTGGTATCGACTCGGATCACCATGTCAGCCCGTTGCAAGCAGCACTCTCATCATTCGTAGCTTTTGCAGCTGGTGGACTTCTCCCGTTGCTAGCCGTGACTGGACCCTGGGAGGATTTCCGCATTCAAATGACAGTAGCTTCGGTACTACTCGCTCTTGTTCTTACCGGTTTCGTCGGGGCAAAGATAGGTGGAGCAAAACCGATGCGAGGAATTATTAGAAACGTGATCGTGAGCACGATGACTATGGGAGTTGCTTACCTTATTGGTCTTCTAGTCGGCACGCATCTGGTTTAACGAACAACTTTCGCAGTCTTGTTTGATTTCATAACCACTTTAGGAAGTCCAACTTTTACACCGGTAACGTAAACACTTATCTGCTTTCCTGCATCTCCGGGGAGCAATTTGTAGGTGGATTTCGTAGCACCCTTGATTGCTACAGTTCCTCGATACCACTGGATAGTCAGGTTAGCTCCTACGTCCCATCTGCCTGTGGTTGCCCTGAGGATTGAGCCAACTTTAGCTTTTCCGCTAATGACCGGCGTTGGAGTGATAAGCAACCTAACTGGGGACCCAACTATTGCTGTTTGGGGCGAGACAAATTCCTCGGATGTTGCTCCCCACTTAGCAACCACTACACCAATACCTACTCGTCTGTTTAGTTCGGTTGCTCCCAGAATAAGTGTGTCTGTCTTGGCATCCTGAATGGCACTTCCGTTAGCGAAAGTTGGGGCGAGGTATCGATACCACTGATAGCTGAAATTAGTGACATTGCTTGAAGTGACTGTCGCCTTGAGCGGCTCACCTATGTTTGCCTTGCCCGCAATTGAAATCGTTGGATTCCTAAAGGCTTTGGGGAACCCAAAACTAGAAGCCAGCTGACCATAGGTATTTGATCCCCAACAAACGAGCGCGGAGTCAGGACCAACATAACAAGTGTGCTGAAGACCTACCGAGACTGTGCCCCTTGATTGACCAGGCACTTCGCTTGGAATTGCTGATTTCAATCCAGTTCTTCCTAGTTTTGTAGAAACATTCGAACCAAAACAAACCAATTTCGAATCTGATAGTCGATTAGCGCAAACAGAGTTACCTGACACTGAGACTTTTTCATAGGTTCCAGCGATGAGTCCAGTGGCTTGGGCTTCACTGTTATCCCCCATGCAGGTTAGTTTTCCACTATCAGCAAAATCCCCAAGAATAAAGCAAGTGTTATTTCCTCCGGCCGCTAGCTCGGTTGAGTTGCCTGCAGCTAATTCGGTAAGAGGAAGCTTCTGTGTTGCTGAGTTTTGAATCTGCTTCTTTGAGTTATCTCCCCAACAGTATGGTCGGTAATTGAGGGTGAGCAAACAGCTGTGGTAATCGCCTAAGGTTATGCTTCGCACGGAAGCGATACCGGGGACAACTACCGCAATCTTGGAGTCCGTGCCAGTGTAACCCAATTGATCCTTAAGGTTGTCGCCCCAACAATAAACCAAGCGATCTTCTGCCAAGGCACAGAAGTGTCTGTAGCCTGCCTTAACGGAAATCGCACCATAAGGAATTCCTTGCACCTCAACTGGCACTAAAGACGTTTTATTCGTATTGTCCCCTAGCTGGCCAGCACTATTGGAACCCCAACAAAGCACCTTGTTAGTCATGTCGATTGCGCACACGCTGACATTTCCAACAGCAACTTCACGGAATTGCTTTTCTGGATCAACATCCGGAATAATGTTTCCCCAGCATCGAAGCTTGTAGCTAGTTGTGATGGCACAAGTTTGAGTTGCGCCAGTAGAAATACGAAGGATTGAATTGTTTGTTGCGCTTCCAGTTGGAACCTCAGTGCTTGTAATAATCCCAGACTGACTTAATGAATTATCACCAACGCAGCCGATGGATGAGTCTCTATTTAGAGCACATATGTGAGAGCTTGAAACGGCAAAACTGATTCCATTAGGAAAGACAGATGGAACTCTGTTTACCTGATCGCCTGATGTGATGGAAACTTGCTTATTGTCATTATTTCCCCAACAAAATGTTGAGCCAGAGACTCCAACCGCGCAGGCTGATTGACCTCCGGCGAATACCTTTGAAACCGAACTCAGACCAAGTACCGGCTGAACCTCACTACTCGATGTGAGGTTTCCTCTGCCGAGCTGCCCTTGAGTATTGTCACCCAAACAGTTTGCGATTTCCTGCTTTATGAAGCAGAGGAAATCGAGCCCGACAGTAACAGAAGTGACATCTTGGGTGTTTGGAACTTCAACCGCTGAAATAGAGTTCGTAATCGATCCCCAGCAACGAAGCGTCTGCGTTAGAACGCAAACATCCCGATCGCCAACAACTATCGCGGTCACTGATGTTAGACCGGCAATCTGAACCGGCACAGGACTGTTGTATGAATATGCTTGATTGCTTGTTAGATTTCCCCAGCAGTAAACAACAAGATCAACTGTCAGCGCGCAAGAGTAATCAGCACCAGCTTGTAGATCAATCAATTTTTTATTTAGGTCGATTCTTTTGGCCTGGCTACCTGAAACTGTTGTACCAAGTTGACCGAGAGAATCATCTCCCCAGCAGTACCCGTAGCCATCAACACCAACAGCGCATGCGTGTTTCGATCCAGTTGTGACACTCTCCACTGGTCCAAGACCAGGAACCGCTGTTGGATCTGAGATCGGTACTAATGAAGAAAAACCTAATTGGCTCTTATCATTCTGCCCAGAGCAGTAAGCGATATCATTTTGCCTAATCGCGCAGGTGAATCCCTGACTCGCATCAATAGCTCTTTGAATTGTCCCAGCTTCGGCATTAGCCTGCTGGGCGACAACGAATGGCAGCAAAAGAAGAGCTGCTGAAAGAGATTTTACGATGCGAGCGAACATGCTCTAAAACTAACACTTTGGTGGACGATACTGGGATCGAACCAGTGACCCCTTCCATGTCAAGGAAGTGCGCTACCGCTGCGCCAATCGTCCAGGTAGTAAATCTTGGAGGTGGAGACGGGATTTGAACCCGTGGTTTTACAGCTTTGCAGGCTGCTGCTTTGGGCCGCTCAGCCACTCCACCATGTTTCCACGAGGCTTTTCTGAGCCCGCTTCGAGCGGATGACGAGATTCGAACTCGCGACCCCAACCTTGGCAAGGTTGTGCTCTACCAACTGAGCCACATCCGCGTATCTCTTTCGAGACACCTAGAACTCTAGCCGATTATTGGCTTTTTAGTCAAAGTTTTCCAACCCTAGACCTTGTCGTTGCCGAAGGCATAGGCCTCTTCACCGTGAACTACGGTGTCAATGCCAGCAATTTCGTCCTCTGCCCGGACACGGAAGCCGATTGTCTTCTCGATTATCCAACCGATTAGGAAGGCTAGGACGAAAGAGTAGAGAAGGACTGCTCCGGCACCAACAGCCTGCTTATAAAGCTGGGTGAAGTCGTTACCGAAGACGAACCCGACGTCTCGGCCAAATGCTCCAATAAACAGTGTTCCAACTATTCCACCGACTAAGTGAATACCTACAACGTCGAGTGAATCGTCGAAGCCCCAGGCAAACTTTAGATCAATAGCTAATGCACATAGCGCTCCAGAAATTAGCCCCAAGAGCATTCCCCATACTGGGTCAACCGCCGCACAAGCCGGAGTAATCGCAACCAGTCCAGCAACTGCACCCGAACCAGCTCCGATTGAGGTTGCCTTACCGTGGCGGACCTTCTCTACGAAGATCCAACCGAGCATCGCTGCAGCAGGTGCCGCCATGGTGTTGATGAAAGCGATACTGGCTACTCCGTCCGCAGCCAATTCGCTACCCGCGTTGAAACCGAACCAACCGAACCACAGTAGCGCTACTCCAAGAAGAGTGAGCGGGACGTTGTGAGGCTGTGTAATACCTTTACTGAATCCAAAACGCTTACCAAGTACCAGAGCAAGTGCAAGACCCGCAGCTCCAGCGTTGATGTGAACAGCAGTTCCTCCAGCGAAGTCGATGACTCCGAGCTGAATTAGCCAGCCTCCATCGGAGTGATCCGGATTAGCACCAAAGTTAAACACCCAGTTTGCTACCGGGAAATAGACGATGGTTGCCCATACACCAGCAAACACCATCCATGCTCCGAACTTTGCACGGTCTGCGATTGCTCCAGCGATCAACGCAACAGTGATGATGGCAAATGTCGCTTGGAATGCCACAAATGCAAGACCTGGATAGGAGCTAGTAATCTCTCCTTGGGCGGCTGCCGTTTCAGCTGAAAGTCCAAGCGATGCCGTATCAATTCCAAACCAACCAGGAATTCCTATGAAGGTGCTACTAGATGAGCGAGCAAAGCTGATCGCATAACCGAAGAGAACCCAGAGAACTCCAACCAAAGCAAGAGAGCCCCAGCAGAGCATCATCATGCTCACAACGCTCTTGGCCTTTACCATTCCGCCATAGAAGAATGCCAGTCCTGGTGTCATTAGCAGAACTAGGCCTGCCGAAAGCAAAACAAAAGCGGTATTTCCCTGATCCATGTGTCCTCCAAAGTTCGTGTTATTGAGTACTTTGGTTTAGGCGTGTTTCACGAATAGTCAGTTAATGTTTCGTGTTTGTAAAAACTTTTTTGTTATCGATTAGCCATGGCGGCCAACCGAGACAGGCAACGGCGATACTTCTTTTGGTAAGCCCCGAGTAGGTGATCAGAACGGAAGATCTCGGCTAAGTCTTGGCCAGTGAATTTCAGTGAGATTCCAGCTTCGTAGCAGCGGTCGATAAAACTTACAAATCGGACACCCTCATACTGGTCATTGATTGTGTGCGTATTCGTGATGATAAGCGTGTCGAATTGCTCTGCGAGCCTAGCGTATCTTGACTGGTGAAGTGATCCCAGAAAACGAAGTAGCGAGTCCAAATCCTCTACGATGACTCTTTTATCAGGGTTTGACTCCACTGCGGTTATGTCAGAATCACCGGCTGGTTCGAAGTCGAAAGTGTTGCCGCGATGTCTGTAATCCTCACCGTCTATTCTTAGTATCTGAAAACGTCCTGCAACCGATTGAATTTCTCGCTGAAAGGAGTCGGCTGCAAATCTTCCTTCACCAAGAGCATTGGGTGGGGTGTTCGAGGTTGCAGCAAAACATACTCCCTTTTCGGCTAACTCCTTCAGGAACCGAGACATAATCATGGTGTCGCCAGGATCGTCCAATTCAAATTCGTCTATACATATGAGGCCATACTTTGAAAACTGCTTTACCGCCTCAGCGAATCCGAGGTACCCAATGGTGCTCGTAAAGGCGAGGAATGAACCAAATAACTTCCTGCGTTTCGAGGCGTGGTAGATGGAGGCAAGCAAGTGGGTCTTACCAACTCCAAATCCTCCATCCAAGTAGATACCCAAGGACTGCTTTTGCTTGGAGTTTGTTTCCTGAACAAACGCTGAGGATTTCGAAACGGCATTAGCTTGACTTTGGTGATTCTCGTCCGGAATGTAGTTATCGAAGGAAACAGACCTAAATTCAGCAGGTGGCACCATTTCGTTGAGAAGCTCCGCGGTTGTTAGATCGGCATCGAGCTCATCTAGTCTTAACCGCATCTAACGCCATTCCGTTTTTTGAATTTATTTAGGAGAATATAACCACTCCATTCTATTTCCAGAGAGGTTACCTATGCCCTATCCGACTGATCCGAGCAACAAGTTCCAACAATACGCCCACCCAGAGGCCCTTGTAAGCACCGAATGGGTCGACCAAAACAAGGGATCAGATGGACTAGTAATCATCGAATGTGACGAAGACATCCTGTTGTTCGAAACCGGCCACATCCCTGGTGCCGTGAAACTCGATTGGCACACAGAACTAAATCATCCGGTTAGCCGTGACTATCTAAATGGCAAGGACATGGCAGCACTTTTCAGCTCAAAGGGAATCTCTCGTGATGACACTCTTGTCATCTACGGTGATAAGAGCAACTGGTGGGCTACTTATGCATTTTGGGTTATTAAGCTTTTCGGTCACGAAGACGTAAGAATCATGGATGGTGGTAGAGCCAAGTGGGTCGCCGAAGGACGCGAACTTGTTGCAACTGTAGAGCCAAGACCACAGACCGAATATCCCGTGGTTGAGCGTAACGACAAAGACATCAGAGCATTCAAGGAAGATGTGCTAGCTCATTTTGGTAAACCACTTATTGATGTTCGTAGCCCTCAAGAGTATTCGGGTGAAAGATTACACATGCCCGACTATCCAGACGAGGGTGCCCCTCGTGGCGGACACATCCCAACTGCAGCATCAGTTCCATGGGCAAAAGCTGTTAACGAAGACCAAACCTTTAAGAACATCGGCGAGCTGAACGAAATTTATCGGGACCAGGCTGGGATCAGTGATGCTAGCGATGTGATTGCTTACTGCAGAATCGGAGAAAGGTCTTCTCACACTTGGTTCGTGCTGAAGTACTTGCTCGGGATTCCTAAGGTTAGAAACTATGACGGCTCTTGGACCGAATGGGGCTCAGCAGTTCGCGTTCCAATCGTAAAGGGAACCGAACCAGGTGCAGTACCGGTTGGTCTCTAACCAGTGCCCTTCCATCAACAAGCCCAGGACATCATTGATTCGTTCAATGAGATGCCGAAAGCTGCAAAACTAGACTTACTTCTGGAATATGCCGATGGGCTCCCAGATCTTCCTGCCAGATATCAAGATCATCCGGAGTTGATGGAACGCGTTGAGGAATGCCAATCCCCGGTCTTCCTATTCACTGAGCTGGATTCGGAACTTGTTTCTGTTTATCTAACTGCACCTATAGAAGCCCCAACAACGAGAGGTTTTGCGGCAATACTTCAATCTGCACTTACAGGGCAAAAGCCAAAGACTGTTCTCGAATTTGACGATGCGTTCATCAATGCACTTGGCCTTACCGAGTTGGTTTCTCCACTTAGGATCAGAGGAATGCACGGCATGCTGCAGAGAATCAAACGTCAGGTGCGGGAAAAACTCGATGCTAGTAATTGAGCATGTTGTAAACGGGCTTATTAGCGATAAACGCTATGAACTCTCAAATGTAAATGAACTCGATTGCTGGTATGAAAGCGTTGAAGGCTTCAGATTGAACTATGTCGTCTCAGCCAAGACAAACGAACAGACAAGTTCTGTCATCAGTAATTCAACAGATCGAGCGGTGTTGGGTCGGATCCGAAATTCAGCGGATTTGATTATTACCACTGGTTTGACTGCGGTATCTGAAAATCTGACAGCGTCGAAGTATGCCCCAATGTTGATACTCACGAATAGGCAAAACCTCGACGTCCCAGCTGTTACTGAGCAGTCAGAGCAAAGGGTTTTCGTCACTTCAGATAGAGAAATCTGGCCAAATAGAAACGCCATCAGTGTTGGCAAAATCGAGGTGGATCTCACTGATTTCCTAGAAAACTTCTGCGAAAAATATCGAGCCGTTGTGCTAGAAACAGGAATTTCTACCACGAAGACACTCTCAAATTTGCTTACTGAAGTATGCCTGACAGTAACGGACGCACAGAATCAAGAGCTCGCTTTTGAAGCGGCTCAGTCATTTCTTGGGAACTTTGATAGGAGATTCCAGCTTCAACACATTTTGGAGATAGAGGAAACTTGGTTCTTTAGATTCAAAGCCGCTTGAGAAACTTAACCAGTTCATTTGAGTATCGTTCAGGTTCCTGATTGTATAGCCGACAGTGCCTACCTCCAGGGAAACTTACGAACACCCCGGACTTATTAAGAGCCTGCAATAGGGGAATCTTTTCCATAGACACGTAGCCATCGACATCCGAATAAAAAATAAGTGCAGGTCTGCCAAGATTCCTGATCAATGTTGGTAAGTATGGAATTCCTAGGCCAAGAACCCTAAACAGCCTGCTGGTTACCATCTGCGAAAGGCTGTAATTTGCAAAGCCTTTAGGTTGGCCCGCTTTTAATGCCTGCAACTCAAGTGTTGACTCGAAGTCGATTAGAGGAGAATCAAAAACTACAGCCGCCACTGACTGCCCCAGGGAAGATCTTCTGAGGCATTCTCCAATGATCATTGCGCCAAGCGAAAAGCCAAAAAGAACAACCTGCTCCGCTCCCTGTCCATAGGCGTAACGGATTGCTGTCTCAACCTCTTTCCATTCAGTTGTTGCCAAAGCTGATCGACGGGTTCCAAGCCCGCTAGGTTCCAAATCAGACTCAAGCGAAATAGATAGCTGGGTGAACTCTGCCTGCTGAATAGCCTTAAAATTCCTAAGTGTCTCTGCCCTTGACGCGTTTCTTCCATGCACATGGACTACCCACTTCGAGCCTGCATCCATGCGGTAAGCGAGTGTTCCATTACTCAGGGATACTTCGTAGACGCCTTTCAGATTGAAATCGTCTGGTACTTCCCCAGTCCAGCCAGATAACCAGACTTTGTCGCCTTTATTCGCTTTCTTCCCGAAGTTTCGTTGGACAGCGTAGATTCTTTCCGAACTTGAGCTTTCCTCGACTGGGAAGACTAGGCTGTGTCCCTCTCGACTATCCCAAAACATACTCTGCAATCCAGCCGGCAGTGTGTCAGGGCCAATAGGAAGAGCTAACTTGACCAGTTCCCCTTCATTCCAGACGCGAAGCACAGGAATCTCGCCTTCGATTTTCCCCCCAAGGGTAACTAGCCGCTTAGCGGCGATCATGGCTTTAAGGTATCGAATCACTTGAAACCTTTCGCGGCGTGGCTCTACCTGTAGTTAGAACTATTGGAATTAGCCTAGAACAAATGAGTTTCTATGAGTTGTCTGACGCAGCACCAGCTGAATTCCTGCTGGCGGCCGCATCACTGGCAAAACCATACATAAGAAGCGAACTAAAGACCGAGCAGATCACCGCTCCGGACGGAATTGCCGACTGGTCCATCGCTTTTGCCACCGAAGTGCCTGACTCAACAGAAACAGCGTCTCACCGCGGTGTGGGACGCCTTGTTTTCCTGCATGACCCCAAGCACTTCGACATTTGGGGCTCGAATATGAGGATCATTGCCTACGCCAAGTCTCCCTTGGAATCGGAGATGGAACGCGAAGAAGACTCGGCAAATTACTATTGGGAAACGCTAATGCGCGCACTAGCCAAGCATGGAGCAAAGTTTGTCAGCGAGGCTGGGACGATCACAAAAATGTCATCGACGGGAATGGGATCTCTAGCTAAAGAGCAGAGCCTAACCGAAATTGAGCTCCGGGCCTCTTGGTCACCTAGCGAGGCTTCACTTGGATCGCATTTCGGCGCATGGCAAGACTTAGTTGCTAGTATGGCCGGCTTCTCCATAGAAGGCGAAGCAGTAATTCCTCTCTCCAAGGCACAATGACAGACGACGAAACTAAAGCTGAGATTCCTCAGTTACTTTCGCCACGTCTGCCAGTATTTCTCGTTGATACCAATGCGGAACTAGAAAACTTCATTGAGGTTCTTTCCAAAGCTGATGTCTTGGCAATAGATGCCGAACGGGCTAGCGGATTCAGATACGGGCAGAAGGCATACCTCATTCAGGTGGCCCTAGAAGATGCGGGCATATACCTTCTCGACACTGTCCCAAATTACGACGAAATATTAGCGAATAATTTGCGGACTCAAATCAATTCCAAAACATGGATCATCCACGCAGCAAGTCAAGACATTCCGTGCCTTAGTGAGTATGGATTTCATCCTGTAAGGATTCTGGACACAGAGTTGGCAGGTAGATTGTTGGGTTACCCAAAGGTATCGCTTGGAGTTCTGTGTGAACAACTTTTAGGTTTCAGTCTCGCCAAAGAGCATTCGGCTGTTGACTGGAGTGAGAGGCCACTTCCCCAGGCCTGGCTAAACTACGCCGCTCTTGACGTCGATGTTCTATTCGAATTATGGAGTCAGGTAGATCTCGCTCTTGGCAAAGCAAATAAAAAAGAGATTGCAGAGGAAGAATTTGAATTCCTAACCAAACCACTTGCTAAGGAACCAAAGATTGATAGATGGCGTTCAGTAACAGGGATCCATGAAATCAAAGATCAAAGACAACTGACAATAGTAAGAGCCCTGTGGCAAGCGCGCGAAGAGCTAGCTAGAGAGAAAGATGTCTCACCTGGCAGGTTAGTACCTGATCAATCGCTCGTTGCCGCAGTAAAAGCCTCACCTAGATCAAAATCGGAATTGGCAAGCCTCAGGTCATTTTCTGGTCGAGCGAGCAGAACATACCTTGATCTCTGGTGGGCCGCTTACGAAAAAGGAAACCAGACACACGATCTAGCGGAGCTACGAGTAAAGTCGACTGGAATACCAAATCATCGGAACTGGCCATCAAAATCTCCCGAGGCAAACATTCGCCTTCAATGGGCAAAGAGACTTCTGAAGGGTCTGTCCGAAAAACTTGAGATTCCAGTAGAGAACCTCATCACACCTGAAATAGTGAGAACTATTTGCTTTTCTCCGGAGGAATTTGAGCTGAATCCAAGTCAATACTTGAAAAGCAGGTTAGTTCGAAACTGGCAGATTGACGAAGTGGTTCCCGTGCTTCTTGAGGCAGTTTCTAAATCAGACTTGCCACCCGCTGAAGAAACTACAGTTTAGGTTCTTCTTTAGCTTGGACTTCCTCGAGTGGCCTCGCATGAGGAACTTTTGCTCCAAGTACTTGAGCGACTATGTCCTGGGCTATCAATTGTGCGTTCAAACCGACACGTTCGAGAATCTCAGTTCTTGACGCGTGTTCAATAAACTCATCCGGAAGGCCGAGTTCGTTAAGCGCTGTGTCAATTTGGTGACTTCTCAGGTCTTGTCGAATGCGGGTTCCAATTCCACCGACTTTAACCCCATCTTCCAATGTGACTACAAGTCTGTGGTTCTTTGCTAGGTCTATAACTGATTGCCTTACTGGTACCACCCAACGTGGATCAACAACCGTAGCCCCGATGCCGTGGGCAGCGAGCAACTCTGCTACCTTAATTGCCGTAGTAGCCATAGCTCCTACAGCTACCAGCAGCACATCTTTAGCTGAAGCTTCGGTGAGTATGTCCACACCATCAGGAAGTGTGCGAACTGCTTGGATGTCTTGACTTGCTGCACCTTTTGGAAAACGCAACACGGTTGGCCGGTCCTCTATCGCTACTGCTTCAGCGAGCTCCTCTTTTAGTCTTTGGGCGTCTCTTGGAGCCGCTATCTCAATACCGGGAACAATTTGTAGTAGGGCTAGATCCCACATTCCATGGTGGCTGGCACCGTCTGGACCTGTTACGCCAGCGCGGTCAAGAATAAATGTCACTCCAGCCTTATGCAGAGCGACGTCCATCAAGACTTGGTCGAAGGCGCGATTCATGAAAGTTGAATAGATTGCGACAACTGGATGCAGACCACCAAAGGCTAATCCAGCGCTTGAGGCAACTGCGTGTTGCTCGGCAATTCCTACATCGAATACGCGATCTGGGTACTTTTCTGCCAACTTATGAAGTCCAACTGGGATAAGCATGGCTGCAGTCAGTCCGACAACCTTAGGATTTGAATCAGCTATGCGAACAATCTCGTCTGCGAAAACTCCCGTCCAAGATGGTCCAGAACTTGCTTCCAAGGATTTTCCAGTATTCCTATCAATCTGACCGACTGCGTGGAATTGATCGTCAACGTTCTCTTCAGCCAGAGTAAAACCTCTACCCTTTTGGGTAATAGCGTGGACAATTACTGGGGCTCCGTATTGCTTAGCCTGCTTGAGGGCTTGTTCAAGAGCCTCGATGTCATGCCCGTCAATCGGACCGATGTATTTCAAATCTAGGTTCGGAAACATACTCTTCGGGGTGAAAGTACCGAGTAGGCCTTTACCCGCACCGCGAAGGGTTGCATAAACAAGTCGGCCAACCACTCCAAATCGTGCGAAGAACTTTCTTGATCCTCGATACATACGCTTGTAGAACGGCTCGGTCCTCACATTGTTGAGATATCTGGCAAGTCCACCAATCGTTGGAGCATACGATCTGCCATTGTCGTTTACAACAATGATGAGATTTCTGTCGTTGTCGTCGCTGATGTTGTTGAGTGATTCCCAAGCCATTCCACCGGTGAGAGCGCCATCTCCGATTACAGCAACAACAGTTCGATCAGCTTGCCCAGTAAGTCGGTACGCCTTTGCAATTCCATCAGCCCAGGCAAGCGAAGAAGAAGCGTGCGAGGATTCAACAACATCATGTTCTGATTCACTTCTTTGCGGGTAGCCAGCGATATCTCCCCTAGTTCTAATACCTGAAAGGTCAGTTCGACCGGTTAGAAGTTTATGAACATAGCTTTGGTGACCGGTGTCGAAAATAATCCGATCTTTAGGAGAATCGAAGACTCTATGCAGTGCAATGGTAAGTTCGACCACACCTAGGTTTGGGCCTAAGTGCCCTCCTGTGGAGGTGATGGTCTCAATAAGATACTCGCGAATCTCTTGAGACAGATCTTTTAGCTCAGCCTCGTTTAGACCTTTGAGGTCTTCAGGAGATTTTATGTCGCTAAGCTTTGGCATTATTAGCCAACCAATCCACGAAGAACATACTGCAAGATGCCGCCGTGACGGTAGTAATCAGCTTCACCTGGGGTGTCTATTCTCAGAGAAACTTCGAAACGGACTTCCGGCTTTCCTGGAGCAGAGTGAGCTGACGGTTTAGCGATAACTGTGAGTTGTTTTGGCGTCACGCCATTATTCAGCTCTTCGACACCAATAACATCAAATTCTTCCGTGCCATCTAAGCCCAGAGTATTTGGGTTCTGTCCATCCAGGAACTGCAGTGGCAGTACACCCATGCCAATGAGGTTGCTGCGGTGGATACGCTCAAAGCTCTCAGCAATTACAGCTCGAACTCCAAGTAAAGCTGTTCCCTTCGCCGCCCAGTCGCGAGAAGAACCTGAGCCGTATTCTTTGCCAGCGAGTGTTACCAGAGGAGTTCCTGCCGCCTGGTAGTTCATCGAGGCATCATAGATAAAGCTCTGCGGTCCATCTGGAAGAGTGAAATCCCTAGTGAAACCACCTTCAACACCATCGAGAAGTAGATTCTTCAACCTGATGTTGGCAAAGGTTCCACGAATCATCACCTCGTGGTTACCCCTTCGAGAGCCATAGGAGTTAAAGTCAACTCTGCTTACGCCATTCTCAGTTAGGTATTTACCTGCCGGAGAATCGACCTTGATTGAGCCGGCCGGAGAAATGTGATCTGTTGTAACCGAATCACCCAACCTGGCTAGCACCCTAGCTCCAGTTATTCCAGAAACAGGCTTTGGCTGCATGGTCATGCCTTCAAAGTAAGGCGGCTTTCGCACGTAGGTGCTCTTCGGGTCCCAGCTAAAGGTTGCGCCAGTTGGTGTAGGAATCTGCTTCCACCGGTCGTCGCCTTCGAATACCGATGCGTACTGCGACTTAAACATGTCAGAAGAAATTGTGCTGTCGATAGTTTCCTGAACTTCTTCAGGAGTTGGCCAAATATCACGCAGGTAAACCGGTTGACCAGATTGGTCAAGCCCCAGTTGGTCCTTTTCGAAATCGAAATCCATCGTGCCAGCAAGTGCATACGCAACAACAAGTGGTGGTGAAGCAAGATAGTTCATCTTGACATCTGGGTTGATGCGGCCTTCAAAGTTTCTATTTCCGGATAAAACAGCTGTCACAGCTAGATCATGTTCATTTACGGCTTCACTGATTGCAGGATCGAGCGGACCAGAGTTTCCAATACAAGTCGTGCAACCGTAGCCAACTAGATCAAAACCAAGTGCATTTAGATCTTCTGTCAAGCCTGCTTTATCAAAGTATTCAGTGACTACTTTTGAACCAGGAGCTAGTGAAGTTTTTACCCAAGGCTTGCTCTTTAATCCCTTTGCCGCGGCCTTTCGAGCAAGTAAGCCAGCAGCCATCATGACCGATGGATTGGATGTGTTCGTACAGGAGGTGATTGAGGCTATAGCAACATAGCCATTGTCAATCGAGTAATCCTTGCCTTTTACTTCCGCATGCTTACTGCTCTCTGCCGAATAAGTTGCGATGTCCTTTTGATACTTCTGCTTAGCGTCACTCAATTGGATTCGGTCTTGTGGTCGCTTAGGTCCTGCGATCGATGGAACAACAGTGTTTAAATCAAGTTCGAGATACTCGCTGTATTGAGCCTCATTATTTGGATCATGCCAAAGTCCTTGAACCTTTGCATACTCTTCAACAAGAGCAATCTGCTCTTCAGAACGGCCAGTTGACCTAAGGTATTCAATAGTTACTTCATCGATTGGGAAAATTGCGACGGTTGATCCGAATTCCGGACTCATGTTTCCAATGGTCGCGCGGTTTGCCAAAGGGACAGAGCCAACACCGGCTCCATAAAACTCAACAAACTTTCCAACCACTCCGTGCTTGCGCAACATTTCGGTGATGGTGAGCACGACATCCGTGGCGGTTGCCCCCGTCGGGATTGCACCAGTCAACTTGAAGCCAACGACTTTAGGAATCAGCATCGATACTGGTTGGCCGAGCATAGCTGCCTCGGCCTCGATGCCGCCTACTCCCCAACCTAAAACACCTAATCCATTAACCATGGTCGTGTGTGAGTCAGTACCAACACAGGAATCTGGGTAAGCAGTTAGGACGCCGTCGATTTCTCGGGTCATCACCGTTCTTGCCAAATACTCGATGTTTACCTGGTGGACAATGCCTGTGCCCGGTGGAACAACTTTGAAATCGTTGAAGGCTCCTTGGCCCCAGCGCAGGAACTGATAGCGCTCACCATTGCGCTCATACTCATAGGCAACGTTGCGCTCAAATGCATCCGGACTTCCGGCCACATCGATTACTACGGAGTGGTCGATGACTAGCTCTGCCGGGGCCAGTGGGTTTACCTTTTTAGGATCTCCCCCTAGAGCTGAAACTGCTTCACGCATGGTGGCTAAATCAACCACGCAAGGAACGCCGGTGAAGTCCTGCATGATTACGCGAGCAGGTGTGAATTGAATTTCGGTGTCTGGCTCTGCAGTTGGGTTCCAATTTGCTAATGCCTCGATGTGAGCCTTGGTTATGTTTGCCCCATCTTCGGTTCGAAGGAGATTCTCTAGCAGGATCTTGAGGCTGTATGGCAAGTGTCTGGATAGCGCTTTATCGAGTCGATAAATGCGATATTGCTTACCTGAAACGTCCAAAGACGCGCTTGATCCAAAACTGTTAACCTTAGACAAAAGGCCACTCCTAGCCGAAAAAATAACTCTTACTTATCCAAATTACCATCTGCGGCTGGGGTTATCACCTTGCGAAGCAGAAGCCATGAGATCCAAATCATCACCAGAAATAGAGGCGTTCCCATCACCAAGCGGACAAAACCTAGGGTAACTACCTGATTGGTCAGGTAGAGCGGTACCTGAATTGCAAGCCGCAGAGCGAAAAAGGCTACCCAAAGTAAGGTGACCACATCAAAGAATCTGACTTTCCGCCGGTCTTTTCGCCATTCGACACCCTGACCCGTGAAGAATCCAACCAACAGTCCAATAGCTGGGTATCTGATCATGACGCTGAGTAAAAGTCCCGCAGCGTAAGCGCTATTTGTCCAAAAACCTGGCAGATAGTAATCAGCAGCCTGCCCGTCGGGTCGAACAGTTAGGTAAATGGCTAGAGCTATTCCCAAAACTGGACCAAGCAGCTGATCCCAAGGCCGTTTCAACATGAAATGTCGAATTGCAAGAACCAAGGTTGCTACTCCAACTACGCTTGCTGAGATAATCACGTTCTGGGTTAGCGCGAAGGTAAGCACATAAAGAAAAGCTGGAACACTGGCTTCAATTATTCCCTGAATGCCGCCAACTGAGGCGAGCAAGGATTTCGCATCAACTTTATAACCGTCTTTGGTCTGCTTTACACCGTAGCGTTCAATGCTTGGTTTTTTCTTGTTCACAAACTTCCCTTTGGAACGATAGCTCCGGTTGGCAACTCAAGCGGTAGTAGCTCCCTAGGTGGCAATGGAAGTTGGCCACGGTTAATCACGATTCCCTTAAAAAAATCCTCGAGAAATGTTCGCTGCTCGAGATCGGTTAGCGCTCTGCCAGACATGGTTCCTCTAACTAGCCACCTCTCCCCTGACGCGGCAAACATGCGAACTGGTTGCACTGGTTTTCCAGCTAGGGCTAACTCAGCCATGAGCTCGGTCCCGAATGGACCAACCTGTCTCTGCACTGCTACCGCTTGAGCACTTAGGTTTGCCTCAATGTCTTCTAAAACAGAGTCCCAGATGTATTCGCCTTTTGGACTTGCAAAAGCCTGGACTTGTAGCGAACTTTCTTTGTAATCGAAAGAGAGAGCGACTATGCGTCCCGTGCCTTCTTCAACCTCTGCTCGAACTGTGACAAGTGGACTTGGCACGAAACTTATCGAACCAAATACCGCAACTTCCGAAGGCGCAGTTGGATCGGAACTATCGTAGGGGCCATTTAGCGTGAAATCAGCGTTCAACTACTTCACCCCCGTAGAGCCGAAACCCTGAGAGCCTCTTTGTGAGCCAGGTAGTTCGGCAACAGTGATGAACCTAACCTGCTCGTAAGCTTGAAAAATTATCTGAGCAATCCGATCACCACGGGAAATTGAAAATTGCTCTCTCGAGTGATTGATGAGCGGCACCATGATTTCGCCTCGGTAGCCAGAGTCAATCGTTCCTGGTGCATTCAGCACTGTAATTCCATTTTTCACAGCCAAACCACTTCTAGGGTGAACCAGCCCAACATAACCGTTTGGAATGGCAATCCTCACACCTGTTGGCACCAATGCGCGATCGCCAGCTTCTAGAACAATGTCTACTGCAGCACGAAGGTCATAGCCAGCGTCGCCAGGGTTGCCTAACGTGGGTAACAGATCTGGGTCTGAATTGATTAGAACTTCGATTTGGGTCATGAGCGTATTCTAAAGGTATGCCACAAAGCCAAGAAATCTATCCATACCGCGAGCGAGTCCTGCCCGGGTTGCTCTTTTACGCAGCAATGTTGGTGTTCCCAGGCGCACTGTTTCTCATTTCTCTACCCTTCGGTGAAGAGCTTGCCTATCTAGTGGTGCTTGGCTCAATACTGAGTATTTTTTTCTTGAGTTGGCTCTCTTCACCAGTAATCTTCATAGACCAGAAAACACTGCAGCTAGGTAAAGCGGTGATTCCTCGAGAATTGCTTTCTAAGGCAACGGTCATCTCAAGCCATGAAAGTTTTGCTGCGAAGGGCAGAAATCTAGACATGAATGCATTCGTGAGATTTCAACCAGCGGTCAAAGGCCTAGTCAAGGTGGAGCTTTCTGATCCGAATGACCCAACCCCATACTGGCTGTTCTCAACCAGAAACCCAGAGATTATCGTCGAACGACTTAATCGGCGCTAGTGAGCGCAGTCAACACAAACCGGCCCGTACTGGCCGTCTTTCTTGGCCTTTTGTGAGTGGTGCTTCACAATGAAACATTCACTACAGGTGAATTCATCTTCCTGCTTCGGCACCACAATGACTTCAGCGTCTTCGCTGGTTACCTCAGGTAGGGCGAAGGACTCGCCGTGATCGTCGGCATCTAAATCAGATGTTGCCGACTTTGCTTCAGGAACACGTTCTTTGAGAACCTCGATTGACTCGGTATCGTCGTCATTCTTGCGAGGTGCATCGTAATCGGTAGCCAATTACTTTCCTTTCGAGAAATAGATTAGGCGCGGAAAGTATGTTCCATAAGCAGTAAAAATGCAACTTTATTCGCCTGTGTCTTGGGTATTTTCAAAGTCTCAGAAACTTCTGGGCGTGTCGCGACTTGAGAAATCAACCAAGAATACAGCCCAATTGGTGCGAAACTACTGGCAGAAGGGTTGCTAATGGCTGATTTAAGAATTACTGGTGTAGCAAACAACCAACTGGAGCTGCAAGCCCCAGATGGCACTAGACACTATCTAGACATCTCAGACGACCTGCTCAAGGCGCTCAAATCCAGAGAAGTAAGCCTTCCGCAATCGGTCACCCCTCGAGATATTCAGCAGCAAGTTCGCTTAGGTGCTTCGATTGAAGAAGTTGTTCGGGAAACCGGCGCTGATGCTGATTTGGTAACCAAGTTCGCTAGGCCGATTATTGCTGAGTTGAACCACATTGTTGAATTGGCGAAGAACATCCGAATCAGCCTTGCTGGTGACAGATTTGCGGAGCCGACACTGGTTGAGTTTGGCTCAATTATGGATGAAAGATTGCTAAACAATGGAGCCAAAAACATCTCGTGGAAGGCAAGAAAGAGCGCTGAAGGAGATTGGCTAGTCTCAATTGGGTTTGATACTAATCAAGGGCATGGGATCGCTACCTGGTCTTTTGATCCAAAACAGCTATTTCTTGCACCTGAGAATGAAGCGGCGCTGCAACTGTCAAACGGTGTGCCAGTATCTGCAGTGTCAAAAACAGTGCCACTGACTCAAGAGGTACAGGAACCGCAACCAATAGTTGAAGTAGAGTCGGAGATTGTTCCTGAGCGCACTGTTTCACTTACTGTGGTTCCCGAGGTAGTCGACGAACCGGAAAATCCTGAAACTAATGACTTGTTCGAGGAACCAGTCACAGGGGCCAATCTGACTGTTGTTGAAGAAATTGTAGAAGTCGTACAAGAGGTCTACGAAGAACCAACCACAGCGGATGAGGTAGTTGAAGTCCAGTCAGAACCTGAACAAGCTCAAGCCGAGCCACACAAAGATGAAGCTTCAAAACCGCAAACGAATAGTCGATGGGCTGAAGTCCTCTTCGGCTCAAAAGAAGACGAAGAGGAAACTTTTTAGCAGTTCACTCGGATCAGCGGGATGGTTAGTTCTCTTTCGCTGAAACCACCGTGGTGACCTATGTTGCGAAGAGATTTGGGTCTTGAGAAAGCGCGATGATATAGCGCAACATTTTTCCTTGCAACAATCCAAAAATCTGGCAGCAACTCAGGCCTATCTCCGCTGCTCCTCCAATAACCAGAACTTAGTAGTTCATCGATCTCAAATACGTAACACGAATCACCTAAGACGGATTTCACAACCTCCATCTTGTCCTGCCTACGTGACTGATCCTTGAGATAAATCATCAGTCCTCGTGTATCTCCCCCAACAAAAAGAAGCTCCTCTGATCTAATCACTTCATCCATAAAGATCTTGTCTTGCTCTTTCACGTCTATTACGCCATGGTCAGCTGTGATGATGACCCCAGCATGAGATGGTAGTTCGCTGAGAAACTTTCCAACCAAAGAATCAAGAAGTTCAACTTGCTCAATCCACTTGTTTGATCCCGCGCCGTAATGGTGCGCAGTCTGGTCTAACTCGGGTATGTATAGGTAGATAACTCGGTGTTCACTCTGCTTCAAAACCTGAGTTGCCTTTTCGAACCTTGATTCGATGCTTTCAGCCACTCTGAATTTTGCGGCTGGCATGGTCGCCGCGGTAAGTCCAGTGTCTTGGTAAGTGGACTGCGAAATGACGTCTAACTCGATTCCCAATTCTTTCGCGGTCTCTGAAACTGTGGTTAGTCTCTGAAAACTTCTCGCCGACTCCTGGTCCACCCAACCTGAAAGTAGATTCATGGCTTGACCTGTTGAACGATCAAATAGGTTGTATCCGTAGAATCCTGTTTCGTCTGGTCTCTTGCCAGTCGCGAAAGATGTTAGTGAAGTTGAAGTTGTGGCTGGGAAGTAGCAACTTGCCTTTTCAACATGGAGGCTGTTCAAATGCCTTGCATGTCCCGCAGCGTCTTTCAGATTGTAGAAGCCAAGACCGTCAACCATGACCACGCAGATCGATTTTTTAGATGAGAGGCCTAGTGCATTTGACTCCCCCTGCACGGCAGCTAGGGCGCTTATCAACACATCGCCAAGCCTCCCCAAGCTTTTGGGAGGGGAAGGTAGCATCGTAGACATCGGAATAATTCTGCCACAGCTGAACGAACAAGCCGAAAGATCATGACAGATAGCAAGAACGAAGAGCGTTTTCCTGAAGAACGTATTGTCGATATCGACCTAACGAAGGAATTGAGCGATTCCTTTCTTGAATATTCCTACTCGACTATCTACGCAAGAGCACTTCCAGATGCCAGAGATGGACTGAAGCCAGTTCATCGAAGAATCATCTATCAAATGGGTGAAATGGGTCTAAGGCCAGACCGCGGTCACGTGAAATCAGCTCGTGTTAGTGGCGAAGTGATGGGTAAGTTGCACCCGCACGGTGATGGAGCTATCTACGACGCTATGGTCCGAATGGCGCAACCTTTCACGCTAAGAGTTCCACTTATAGATGGACATGGTAACTTCGGTTCGCTCGATGATGGCCCCGCTGCGGCACGTTACACCGAAACCAGGCTTGCGCCGGCAGCCCTTTTGATGAACGAGAGCCTTGATGAGGACGTCGTCGATTTCAAGCCAAACTACGATGCACAGCTTTCTGAGCCTGAAGTACTGCCTGCGGCATTTCCAAACCTTTTAGTGAACGGCTCTTCCGGTATTGCCGTTGGTATGGCAACTAACATGGCGCCACACAACATGCGAGAGGTCATCGCTGGAGCTATTGCCCTATTGAACAACACTAAGTTGCAAAGCGACGATCTAATGGAATACATCCCAGGTCCTGATTTGCCAACTGGCGGAGTGATTGTTGGGACCGAAGGTATTCGCGAGGCTTACCTCACCGGAAGAGGAAGTTTCAAAACTAGAGCGAAAGTAACCGTAGAAAGTGTGTCACCAAGGAAACTTGCGCTTGTGGTGACCGAACTGCCTTATTTGGTGGGACCTGAGCGGGTCATTGAGAAAATCAAGGACGGTGTAAACAGCAAGAAGCTCCAAGGTATCTCGGATGTAATCGACCTCACCGATAGAAACAACGGCTTGAAACTTGTTATCGAACTAAAGACTGGCTTCGATCCAAATACAGTCTTGGAACTGCTCTATAGATTCACCCCGCTTGAGGAATCATTCAGCATAAACAATGTCGCTTTAGTAGAAGGCAGGCCAGAAACACTAGATCTTAGGGACCTGCTCGGAGTTTACCTAGCCCACAGAATCGTTGTTACAAAGCGCAGAAGTGAAAATAGATTAGGTAAAAAACAAGCTCGACTTCACCTGGTAGAAGGTTTATTGAAGGCGATTCTAAGTATTGATGAGGTCATCAAGATCATTCGGAATTCAAATGAAGTTGACGACGCTCGTCAAAAGTTGATGAGCAAGTTCAAACTAAGTGAACTTCAGGCTGAATACATTCTTGAGCTAAAGCTTCGCAGGCTAACAAAGTTCTCCAAACTGGAACTAGAAGCTGAGAATAAAGAGCTTGCCAAGGAGATCGCAGCACTTAAGAAGATTCTTAGTAGTGAGAAGGAACTAAGAGACGTTGTTACCAAAGAGCTTCAGGATGTTGCCGACAAGTATGGTGACGATCGACGAACAACTATCACAGATGGCGTTACAGAGCTAAAGCCAGTAAGTGCCGCTAAAGCAGCTGCTGTGGATGCTCAACTCGCCGACTCCCCTTGCTTTATTGTCCTTACCGCCAGCGGTCAAATACAGCGGACCGTCCTTAGGCCAGAGCCACAAAACAAACGTAAAAAGCACGATGCAATCAGAGTAGTAATTTCCAGCACGACAAGAAGCGATGTCGGCTTCCTGAGTTCGGACGGAGTCATGCACAGAGTCCATTCAAGTGACATACCAGGAACAGAGGCAGGCTTTGATGCAGGTAGCAGCATTAATGCAGCCGAATTCCTCGGTTTGGCTAAGAACATTCGGCTACTGGGTCTATTTGAATTAACCGAAGAGACGGTGATCGCAATGGGAACCAGACAAGGTGTTGTTAAAAGGCTTGCCGGCGATTTCCAACCAAAGGCTAGTTTCGAAGTTATCTCGCTCAAAAACGGCGACGAGCTAGTAGGAGCCGCGGTAAGCGCTGAAGATCACGAACTAATTTTCGTCACTGACGATGCTCAGTTCCTGCGATTCGAGGCAAGTTTGGTTAGACCTCTAGGTCGAGGAGCTGCTGGAATGGCGGGTATAAAGATCGCTGACGGAGCTAGGGCAATTTATTTCACGTCAATAGCGCCGACAAAAGACACAGTCGTTCTAACCGCGGCAAACAACAGCAACTCACTTGGCGCCGTGGACTCGGGAAGCTTGAAAGTCAGCGAAATTACAGAATTTCCTGCCAAAGGCCGAGCTACTGGTGGTGTCAGAGCACATAAATTTATCCGCGACGAGAATCAGCTCTACTTTGCCTACGTCGGCGACAAGCCTGTGCTTGCAAGTTCCTCAAGCGGAAAACCCCTCGAAATAAACGAAAAGCTTGCTAAGCGAGATGCCTCAGGGAGCCCACTGAGTGGAACAATCATTTCAGCAGGAAGTGCCTAAGCGTCAATACGCTCTCTCTCGAAATTATCAGCTTGATCGATAATGAAATCTCTGCGTGGAGCGACCTCATTGCCCATAAGCAACTCGAACATCTTCTCAGCCTGTTCAGCGTCGGCAACAGTAACCCTTCGAAGTGTCCTGCTCTTACGGTCCATTGTCGTTTCGGCTAGCTGATCAGCGTCCATCTCGCCTAGGCCTTTGTAGCGTTGGATAGGTTCCTGGTACTTCTTTCCAGCCTTGCTTAACTTCGTTAGAAGATTCTCAAGCTCACTTTGAGAATATGTGTAGACGACCTCATTGGCTTTAGAGCCGGGACTTACAATGACCACTCTGTGTAATGGCGGAACAGCTGCGAACACTCTTCCATCTTCAACCAAAGGCCGCATGTATTTATAGAACAGAGTCAATAGCAATGTTCTGATGTGAGCACCATCAACGTCTGCGTCGCTCATCAAAATGATTTTTCCGTATCTAGCTGTTGACAAATCGAAGGTTCTGCCGGATCCTGCACCGAGAACCTGAATAATGGATGCGCATTCTGCATTATTCAACATGTCGGAGATTGCAGCCTTCTGCACGTTCAGGATTTTTCCACGAATTGGGAGTAAGGCTTGATACTCACTATTGCGTGCGAGTTTTGCAGTGCCAAGAGCAGACTCACCCTCGACGATGATTAACTCGGAATCCAGCGTGTCTTGGGTCCTGCAATCGACAAGTTTTGTAGGAAGCGAAGAGGATTCGAGCGCAGTCTTTCGTCGTTGGGTTTCCTTATGAGTTCTAGCGGAAACCCTTGTCTTCATCTCATTGATAACTTTTTCAAGGACCAGGGCAGTTTGATTCTTATCGTCCCGCTTAGAACTATTGAATCTATCTGTAAGGGCCTTAGTTACAACATTCGCAACGATGTTTTTGATTGCGGGAGTTCCCAAAATCTCCTTCGTTTGACCTTCGAACTGGGGTTCAGGAAGACGAACCGTCACAATTGCGGTTAGCCCTGTCAACACGTCATCTTTTTCAATCTTCTCGGATCCAAGCTTGAACTTTCTCGCGTTGGCTTCTGCCTGAGTCCTAAATACTTTGAGAAGGGCTTGCTCAAAGCCTTGTAGATGAGTTCCACCTTTAGGAGTCGCAATAATGTTGACGAAACTTTTTACCACCGTGTCATACTCGGTACCCCAGCGCACGACTACGTCTACTTCGCACTTGCGTTCAACTTCCTTGGACTCCATGTTGCCTTTGGAATTCAGAACAGGCACCGTTTCTGTATAGTTGCCGGTGCCACTTAGCCTCCAAATGTTACTAAGTGGTGCGTCCTTAGCTAGGAAATCAACGAATTCGACAATTCCACCTTGGAAGAAAAACTCATGCTTCTCCGCTTTTGCAGCTCGCTCATCACTTACAACAAGTTTTAGACCAGGAACTAGAAAAGCAGTTTGCCTCGCCCTTGCCAGAATTTCATCCAACACAAACTCGGAATCCTTAACGAAGATCTGTTTATCGGGCCAGAATCTAACTCGAGAACCAGTTTTACCTTTCGCAACTTTGCCAAGCTCACGCAAGTAACTCTTATTGCTAAAAGCCTTAAATTCATTTGCTGGACTTACTGATTTCTTGTCATCAAAAATGCCGGGCTCGCCACGGTGGAAACTCATTGCGAAAGTTTTACCGTCTCGGTCAACCTCTACATCCAAGCGTTCAGATAAAGCATTAACAACCGAAGCACCAACACCGTGAAGACCACCGGAGGCAGCGTAGGAACCAGATCCGAATTTACCTCCAGCATGAAGCTTCGTGAAAACTACCTCAACTCCACTTAGTCCGGTCTTGGGTTCGATGTCGACCGGGATTCCTCGAGCCTCATCAGCAATTTCAACACTTTTGTCTCTGTGCAGTGTTACATAAATAACTTTTCCAAAACCCGCCAAAGCCTCATCAACTGAGTTATCGATTATTTCCCAAAGACAGTGCATGAGTCCTCGGCTATCCGTAGACCCGATATACATTCCGGGGCGTTTGCGGACCGCCTCGAGACCCTCGAGGACCGATAGATGTCTAGCTGAATAGTCGTTAGTTGGCACCTATTTAGCCTAAATACTAGGCAAAAGAACCTTTGATCTGACACTCATGGTGCAAAAGTATTCGCAGTTAGCGAACCAAGGGCCATTCGGGAAGTTTTATTGGCTTTTGTGTGTTGTAGTAGTTATGGAGGAACAAATGGAACAAACCGAAAACACTAGCCAGGTCGAACAGGCCCCATCGTTGACTGCGGCAGATCGTTGCGATGTCTGCGGTGCGCAAGCTTTTATCAGGGTAGTTCTTGCTACTGGCGACCTAGTGTTTTGCGGACACCACGGAACTGAAAACAAAGAAAAGCTAACTCCAATAGCTATTTCTTGGCAAGACGAGACCGACAAGCTGGCCTAATTTTCAAAGGCCGTTTTGCGACTAACCGCAGCGAGCTCATCAACCTTTGAAACAACTTCCCCACTTGGTCTTTGGTTTATCCAACAGAATTCAATACATAACTCGTCTGCAAAAACTGGGTTCTTTGCAAGAACCGGACCGTGCAACAGTGTAAATACCGAGTTTTTTACTCGTGTAATTGGTTCGATGTCAGCATCTGTATTTAGGTAACCCACGATTCCCTTAGCGGAAACAAACTCGCTACGGTGCCTAACGCGATTCACCACTTGACCCAATTCACCTAACACCTTTGTAGCCCCGGACGAAACAGCAAATAGAGAACCGCCGCCTGTTACATACTTGGCAAGATCCTTGAAAATTCCTGGGTGGTCGGTCTCGATCGACTTCCAAGCCGCGATCGAGCCGTGCCCTAGAAACAAAAGATCGACCTTTCCATAGTTGCCAGGTGTGACCTTTCGTATTTCACAACTCATCCCTGACCAAGCAAGTCTCTTTTTCAAAATTTCTAGGTTGGCCTGATCGCCATTTAGGTTGAGATCTTCAGGAAATAGAGTGCCGAGCACAATTTTCTTAGACACGCTCGACCTCCTCAGGATCAGTGAAGCCAAGATACCGACGCAAACGTCTCATAGCGTCTGCGCTATAGAGAACCGTCTTTCTACCTTTGCCCGTATACGGCAACTTTAGAAAATCATCAATTGCCTTAAAGTAATCCGCTTCAGCAACCTCAAATTCAATGCCACTGTAAGTAAGGAGAAGTGCAGCATCCGCGTAATTGAAACCGGTAACAGTATGAACGTGCTTTAGTGATGATAAGTCAACTGTCCACAGCCAAGAAGGGTCATGAACATCCCTTCCGATAGCCAACATGATTGGACCGATTTGTTTTGGAAGGTTAGCCAGATTCAGTTCAAAACTGATTGGATTCTGAATGAGAATGAATTCAATCTCCTCGCCGTTGATCTTCTTTACTTCTCCCCGAGAAAATACAGGCGGCATAACATTTAGCGCTTCGACAGCAAGCTGTATGTCAAACTGCTTGCCCATTACCTCTTCGGCAATAAGAAGTGCCGCCACAGCATCGAGAGCGAAATGCTCGCCACGAGAAGGAAGTTGCAGCTGATTTGTTCCAAATCGGCTCTTAACTTTGAGATTTCTCTCCTCTAGCGAGATTGCTTCATACGAAACTGTTGGTCGAGGTAAATCAGGTGCATAAGTCTTTGCGTATTGGATTTTGGGAATCTTTTTCCCAGCACCAAAATAGGACGCTTTAGCAGTTGAAGAAAGTGGCATGTCTATGCAATTCTGGTCGTCAGCATTTAGCACGACAGAATGTTTTGTTGCTTTAGTTACCTCGGCCAACTTTTCTCGAACTAAAGAAGGGTCGATGAATCTATCTAATTGATCCTCGAAAACATTTAGCACAGCAGAGATTGCTGGCTTGACTTTATTGACTGTTGCAGCGGCATGGCCTTCATCCATTTCCAAGATGGCTATCTCGCCGGGAACTTGTCCGAGCAGATTTCCAGTTTTAACAATCGTCGAGAAAAACCCCTGCTCGATGTTCGCCGTACTAGGGTTCGTAAAAACCGAAACGCCATGAGCTCTAACAATGGCAACCACCATTTTCGTGGTTGTTGACTTTCCAGCCGTGCCTGTGATGATTACCAGACCCCGCTTGAATTTTCCTAGAGTTCTGTAAACGAGATTTGGGACAAGTTTGCTAACCACTAAACCCGGTAACGCCGAACCACCGCCAGGCCTTACCAATCTGACCGCGAAGCGAACTAGGCGGCCGATTAGTAGCGCTACCGGCACAAACAAGTGCTTAATCTTCTTTGCGGTAGTCTCTCAAGCCCTGTGCTCGAGAAGGGTGACGTAGTTTAGACATTGCCTTATTCTCAATTTGGCGAATACGCTCGCGGGTAACACCCATGTCCGCGCCGATTTGGTCTAGCGTCTTCATAATTCCATCATCCAAACCATATCTACTTCGAATAATCTGCGCCTCGCGAGGGTTCATGCCTTCAAGTACTCTTAGCAGCTCATTGCGCTTAGCTTGGTCAATCGCAATCTCGTCCGGCTTTTCGGAACTGGTGTCCTCAATCAGGTCTCCGAATTCGCTATCGCCGTCTTCGCCAAGTGGAGTGGACAACGATATTGGTTCACGGCCATACTTCTGCACCTCAACAACTTTCTCAGGTGTCATGTCTAATTCCCGAGCGAGCTCTTCTGGGGTAGGTTCCCTACCGAGATCTTGGAGTAATTGTCGCTGAACACGTGAAAGTTTATTAATTACTTCAACCATGTGAACAGGGATACGAATAGTTCTGGCCTGATCCGCCATGGCTCTGGTAATAGCTTGCCTAATCCACCAGGTTGCATAGGTACTGAACTTGTACCCCTTGGTGTAGTCAAATTTCTCAACCGCACGGATAAGCCCGAGGTTACCTTCTTGAATTAGATCGAGGAACTGCATACCTCTACCGGTGTAGCGCTTTGCAAGGCTCACAACTAGACGAAGGTTTGCCTCCAGGAGGTGACTCTTCGCCCTTTGCCCATCCTTAACAACCCACTTGAGATCGCGCTGAACATCGCGGCTTAGTTTCTTATCCTTCTCAAGCTTCTCTTCGGCAAACAAACCTGCTTCGATGCGCTTAGCGAGCTCAACTTCAAGTTCAGCGTTAAGAAGCGCAACTTTACCGATTTGCTTAAGGTAATCCTTTACCGGGTCAGCAGTTGCTCCGGTGATGCTGGTGGTTTGAACAGGAATGTCATCGTCGTCCTTGTGGGAGATGATTAGCGCACCCTCAGGAACGACTATTTCCTCTTCTTCCTCCTCAGCTTCGACGGCAGCTTCGGGGATTTCTGCCTCAATCGTGTCGACTTCTTCAACGGTTAGTAGCTGTTCAGGATCTAAGACCTCAACATCATCCTCTTCGTCGTCTAGTTCAAAATCTTCCCCGTCTTTACCTTTAGTTGGAGCAATCTTCTTGACAGGTTTAACCTTTGTTTCAGCAACTGCCTTAGTTGATTTGGCCACCGGCTTGGGAACCACCTTTTTGGTAGCAGTTTTTACGACAGGCTTCGAAACTGCCTTCTTCGCAGCTGGTTTTGCGGCAACCTTCTTGGGTTCAGATTTGGCCGCTACCTTGGTAGTCACTTTTTTGGCTGGCACAACCTTCGTTGCAGCTTTCTTGGCAACAGGCTTAGCTACAACCTTCTTAACGACTGGCTTAGCAACCACTTTCTTAGCAGTTTGCTTGGTAGCGTTCTTCACTGGCTTTGCCTTTGCTACAGGTGCGGCAGTTTTCTTCGGTGCTTTCGCCGAAGTAGTTTTCTCTGCTTTAGCAGCCATTTGACCCTTCAACCCCTTCTGGGGTGATTTATTGTAGAAATCCGAGCATTACGAAGACCCATGTCAAATCGAGATTCGTTGACAGGGTCTACTCCAATTATGCCAGCCAATCGAGACAAGCGGCTCATTTCACACCCCTAATTGTGTTTCTAGGGCTATTAACAACCCAAATACCCTTGTTATTCCCTATTTAGAGGACATTTTCAGGTATTTGCGACGCTCAATTGTGAAGAAAGTGACACCAACAGCAACAACCAGCAGTTGAGTGGCAAAACCGAGTTGGAAGGCTTGGATTGTGTATCTCTCTGGATTTCCTGTCGAAGCTTGAACCAGATCGATTGCCAGGCCAGTCAAATACATCATGACGAAAGTAGCGAGGAAACCACCAACGTTTGCAAACCCATTTGCCGAGCCCAACTTTGATTTCGGAACCATGTCCTTAGAAAAATCGAAGGCTATCATCGAGGCTGGTCCGCCGATAGAGATCACCAAGAAGCAGCTAAGCAACAACCAAGCTGGTATCGGATCCGATTGAGTGACGATGTAAATCCAGACCAGGATGATCGAGAAAACTACGGAGTAAACAATCATCGCTCTCAGCTCTGGTCGCTTGGCGCACAGCCCGCCAATGATCGGACCAGTGATGAAGCCGAAGAAGACCATCGCGGACAAAACTAAGCTCGCGAAGTCATGCGACTGCCCCTCGGCAGTTACTAAGAATGGGACCGCCCACAGCAGCTGAATCGATGTCGTCGTTGGCTGGGTCACAAAGTGAGTCCAGAAGGATAAGCGGACACCGGGATGACGAACGTTTTCTAGCAATTGTTTAGTCGCTAATTTTATTGAAACCGTTTTGTGTGAAGCTTTCCCTGCTTCTCCATTGGTGTCTGCTGTGAAGGCAATGAGGAGGGCGACGATAATCAAAGAAACGGCTGACATTATGGTGAAGCCTGGAGTCCAACCGACAGCATTTAATAGAAACCAAAATGGCACAGCTGAAATGAATTGTCCAAGTTGGCCAGCACTTGCAACATACTGCTGCAACTTTGATGCCGTCGATCCGCTGTACCAGCCGTTAATCATCGCAATCATCGATATAAAAGTGAAGCTATCCCCCATGCCAACTAGCATTCTTCCGACGACGGCTAATGAGAGAACTGGTGCGAAAGCCAGAACTAATTGACCAACCGCCATGATAAAAGCTCCTACGGTTAGCAGGACTTTCGCTCCGAAGCGATCTAGCAAAATGCCCACTGGAATTTGCATACCGGCATAAACAATCAGCTGGAATACAGCCAAAGTTGCAAGTTGCTGAGCGTTAGTGTCAAAACGTTCACTGGCGATAAGAGTGGCTACCCCAAGACTGGAACGTTGGGTAACTGCAATCAGATAGGCAATACCAGCGACAGTAAGGACGAGAGCCGGTTTAAGTTTCAGTCTTCGTCCTCTTCGTTCTCACGCTTATTTTTCTGGTGTCGCGCTAAATATCCTTCGAGTTCTGCGGCAATAGTTTCGGCATCAGGAACTTCACTCTGCCTTGGCTTTACCGCGCCCATACCATTCGAGGACTTCTCACTTTGGAAACTCTTTTCTAGCCCCTCGACCATGCGTGCAAGATCAGGCTTGTCTGCAATTTCAGATTGCAAGCGTCTAAGGAAGGCAACCCCATCGTCTCGAAGATCGTCAGTTGGAAAAACCAAACCGAGATGACTGGCGATCAATTCAAAAGCTGTGACGGCAGCCTGAGGGAATTCGGAATCACTCAAATAGTGCGGAACCAGAAGCACAAAGCCTGTGGTTGGGAAATCCTCTTCTGCCAGTCGGTATTCAATAAGGTGCATGACGTTACCCGGTACTTGGGTGCGGGGTTTCCACTCAGAATATTTGTCGATAACAGCTGCTTGATTACCAGAAACGGTCACTCCGACTGGTCTAGTGTGTGGGATTGGGAATGGAATTGAGTGCAGCCACGTTAGGTCGGCAATCTCGAAGTGATCGATGATCTCCATAAGGGCAGCAACAAATGCTTCCCATTTGAAATCTGGCTCATACCCGTTCAGGAAAAGAAAAGGGTTGCCCACTTCATCCCAAACCATATAGAGTTTCAGACTTGCAGGATCATAGTCGGCTATGTGATCTTGTTCAAAGTACATGACCGGGCGACGTGAACGATAATCGAGTAATTCGTCGTTGGAGAAGGTCGCCAAGACCTCAAAGTCCAAATTCTGAAAGATATGTTTGGAAACTTGCTGCATGCAAGACCCGGCGTCCGTGAAGCCGGATATTGCCCCGAGGAGATGAAGCCCTCGGGGCACATCGAAGTCGAAGTCATCTAGGCTGTAAAGCTCGCTCGGTGCAGTCATGTGATTATTCTAACTTCGCACGAGTAGCATGTCTGTATGACCGTATTCACTATCAAAACCTCAAAAACCGCCCCTAAACCGACTGCTGAAACCACAACCGTGTACGGCGTCATCCTTGAAGGAAAAGAACCAAAGTTGATCGGTTCTGCTCTCAAGATCGCTGCTCTTAAGAACCTCAATTTGAAATCTCTCCAGATATCTGGTTCTCCAGAAGCAACTAATCGAATTCCACTTGGAAACTCAATAGCCGGCTTTGTCGGCTTAGGTGAGGAATTAACTAGCTCGGCTAAGGCAAGAGAAATTGGCGGTGCTATAGGAAGAGCTTTTAGTGACCAAAAGAACTTGGTTATCAACTTTCCGATTAAGAACGCGGAAATAGCTCTTGCCCTTCTAGAAGGCATTGCAATTGTTCAGTATGACTACAGTCAGTACAAATCAGGTGAGAAGAAAAACTTTAATCTCAAGAGCGTAGTTCTCGTTGCTAACTTCACGCTGACAAAAGCTCAGACTGATCGAGTCAGGATTATCTCTGAGACCTTGGATGCCACTCGTGATTTGGTTAATGCCCCAGCAAATGACCTGTACCCAAGCAAGATGGCTGACATCGTCCGCATGCAGGGAAAAATACCTAATGTCAAAGTTGAAGTGTGGGACGAAAAGCGACTAGTCAAAGAAAAATGCAACGGAATCCTGGCTGTGGGTCAAGGTTCTACCCGTCCACCGAGACTTGTAAAGATCACTTATACCCCAGCAAGAGCAAAGGCAAAGCTTGCACTTGTAGGTAAGGGAATCACTTTCGATACTGGCGGTATCTCACTAAAGCCTTCAACGGGCATCCTTGGAATGAAATACGACATGGCTGGAGCCGCCACGGTTGCACAAGCTACATTTGCAATTGCAAAACTCAAACTTCCTATCGCAGTGACTGCTTACATGTGTATCGCAGAGAACATGCCGTCGGGCACCGCTACTCGCCCCAATGACGTTGTTACTTTCCGTAATGGCAAATCCGTGGAAATCACAAACACCGACGCAGAGGGTCGCCTAGTAATGGCAGATGGGCTAATTCTCGCTTCTGAAACTAAGCCAGATCTAATCATCGACATCGCTACCTTAACTGGTGCAGCAAGAGTGGCTCTGGGCAACCGCTACACCGGCCTCATGGGCGATGACAACTCAGTTGACCTAGTAAAGAAGGCTGCAGATGCAGCTGGTGAACTTGTTTGGCACATGCCTTTGCCTAGCGAGCTGTTTGAACTGATTAAGTCTGACATCGCAGACCTGATGAACAGCCGAGTTGGCAACCCTTCCGGAGGCATGCTTGTCGGAGGCTTGTTCCTCCAAGAGTTCGTTGGGCTTGGTAAAGACAAGAACCGTCTGCCATGGGCTCACTTGGACTTCGCCACCGCGGCCAACAATGATCTAGCTCCCTACGGCTACACCGTCAAGGGTGCTACCGGGGCGATGGTTAGAACCCTGATTTCAGTCGCAGAACAGTTAGCAAGTAAACAGAAGAAATAACCATCTAGTAATCTGTATTAGTTGTCTATCTAAAGCAGGAGCAAAATTGGCAGAGCACAACTTTGACGTAGTTATTCTCGGTGGCGGAAGCGGTGGTTATGCAGCCGCTCTTCGAGGAGCACAACTTGGCCTTTCCGTGGCGCTAATTGAGCGAGACAAACTAGGCGGTACTTGTCTTCACCGCGGTTGTATTCCGACGAAAGCTCTGCTTCATTCCGCAGAGGTTGCCGATGTTGCAAGAGAAGCTGCCAGTTACGGTGTTCAGGCCACACTGCAAGGCATCGACATGCCAGCGGTAAACAGGTATCGCGATGGCATCATCGACCGCCTATTTAAAGGGCTAACCGGTTTAGTTGCATCGAAGCCAATCACCGTAGTCTCTGGTGAAGGAAAGATGACCGGGCCAAAAACCATCACGGTCAATGGTGATAACTACACTGGCAAGAATCTCGTCCTTGCCACCGGATCTTTCAGTAAAACTCTTCCAGGTTTGGATATCGCTGGTCGAGTCATCACCTCAGATCAAGCCCTACAACTTGATTTTGTTCCTGAGAAGGCAATCGTTCTTGGTGGTGGAGTTATTGGAGTTGAGTTCGCTTCGATCTGGAAATCCTTTGGCTGTGACGTAACGATTATTGAAGGTCTTCCTAATCTTGTTCCGAATGAAGACCCTGCCGTATCAAAGGCTTTGGAGAGGGCGTATCGTAAGCGCGGCATTAACTTTAGAACTGGTGTGCGTTTCTCCGGTGTGCAGCAAAGCGCTACCGGAGTTGTCGTAACACTTGAAAGCGGCGAGACTTTTGATGCAGAGCTGTTACTGGTTGCAGTTGGCCGCGGTCCAAACACTGCTGGATTCGGATACGAAGAGAACGGCATCAAGATCGATCGCGGATACGTTCTAACAAATGAGCGACTAGAAACTTCGGTTCCTGGAGTTTATGCCGCAGGTGACATAGTCCCGGGATTGCAGCTAGCTCATAGAGGTTTCCAACAGGGTATCTTTATCGCTGAAGAAATTGCTGGACTAAAGCCTGTAGCGATCGACGAGCTAGGAATTCCTAAGGTCACCTATTGTGAACCAGAAATAGCTTCAGTTGGGCTGAGCGAGCCGAAGGCTGCCGAGAAATACGGTGCTGAAAACATTTCGGTTTATGAATACAATCTGGGCGGAAACGGAAAAAGCCAAATCCTGGGCACCGCAGGCTTCATAAAACTAATCAGAAAGAACAACGGACCGGTAATTGGAATCCACATGATTGGATCTCGTGTTGGAGAGCAGGTTGGTGAGGCTCAGTTGATCGTGAACTGGGAAGCTTTCCCCGAAGAGGTAGCCAGCCTTGTTCACGCCCACCCGACTCAAAACGAAGCACTCGGCGAAGCTCACCTTGCACTCGCCGGAAAACCATTACACGCACACGCATAATTTTTCTAACTGCAATAAAGGAGCAGCAATGAGTGAAGTTAGACTTCCAGCCCTAGGTGAGTCTGTTACAGAAGGTACTGTGACCAGATGGCTAAAGAAGGTCGGTGACACCGTCGCGATCGACGAGCCGCTAGTCGAAGTATCTACCGACAAGGTAGATACAGAGATACCAAGCCCAGTAGCTGGAACGCTTCAGCAGATACTGGTTCAAGAAGATGAAACCGCCGCAGTAGGAACAGTTTTGGCTATTGTTTCCGATGGAGTTTCTTCTAGTGCGCCGGTTGCGAGCGCTCCTCCGGTAGTCGAAGCAGAACCAGAGCCAGTGGTTGCCGCACCGGCACCGGTTGTTGAGACGCCTATCGTGACACCTGTCGTGTCTACGCCAGTTGTAGAGCCAGTCACACAAGCTCCTTTGAACCTTCCAATTTTCACGCCTCAGGTAAACCAAACTCCTGTTGCCCCGCCGCCTCTGACAACTCCTCCAGTTGTTGCTGCACCGAGTCAAAATGTAGAAGTTGAATCGCCTTCCCAGGCAAGCGACGGCGTCTATGTAACTCCTCTGGTAAGAAAGTTAGCCCTTGAACTTGGTGTCGATCTAAACTCGGTTAACGGAACTGGTATCGGCGGACGTATTCGTCGCGAGGATGTTATGGCTGCTACGGTATCTAAGCCTGCTGCTGCTTCCGCTGTTCCTGTTGCTGCGCCGACTCCAGTAACCTCGAATCTGCGTGGCACAGCAGAGCCAATGTCGAGACTTCGCAAAGTATTAGCTGAAAGAGCAGTAGCCTCTATGGTTTCCACCGCGCAGCTAACCACTGTGGTAGAAGTTGACGTGACACGCGTGGCCGCTCTTCGCAACAAAGTTCAGGCTGAGTTCACAAGCAAATCCGGAGTGAAGCTAAACTTCATGCCGTTTTTCTTCCTTGCCGCTGCTGAGGCTCTTCGTGCTCACCCAAAGATTAACGCGAGCATCGATGGCGAAAACATTGTCTACCACCCAAGCGAAAACATCAGCTTTGCGGTGGATACCGAGCGAGGATTGCTAACTCCAGTTATTCGTGACGCTGCGTCGCTTAGTTTGGTATCAATAGCCCAGCAGATTGCAGATCTAGCAAACCGCACTAGAGAAAACAAACTGAAACCTGATGAGCTTTCAGGCGGAACATTCACACTGACCAACACTGGTTCACGTGGGGCACTGTTTGACACTCCAGTTGTGTTCCTTCCACAATCAGCAATATTGGGAACCGGCGTTGTAACAAAGAGGCCAGTTGTTGTAACAGACGAGAATGGTCAGGATTCGATTGCTATAAGAAGCATGGTTTACCTTGCTCTTTCCTATGACCACAGACTTATTGACGGTGCCGATGCAAGTCGCTTCCTGGTTGATGTGAAAAACAGGCTAGAACAGGCGAACTTCGAAGCAAACCTTGGTTACTAATTGACACTTGAAAGTCGAAAGTAATCACCAGAGTCCCAAAGTCTTAGTTGAAAGAGTTTCTTGTCACAAGTGCGCTCTAATTGAACCTCTCGCAGTCCACCGAATCTAGTGCTCGCTGTCAATCTAAATTCGTTTTCACCGATGATGAGTTTCTTTGAATTAAGTTGTGCTTTGGAAACAGTCATTCCAGCAGAAGGTACGACTGAGCATTCGATTAGGGTCTTGAGCGGAGCATCTTTAGTCTTCTCAGCTGCAATAGGCATCAAGAAAAACACAAGCAAAGCACAAACTGGTAGAAGATACCAAGGGTGAAACCTTCTGGAATTTAGATCACTGAATCCAGTAATCGGATCGAATGAACTTCTTTTCTTCAAACCTTTCGTAATTTTTCGCGGAAGGTCCTTGATGTTGAAATCTGTCTCAAGAAGCAGCGCAACCCTATTGTTTCTTAGCCTCACAGGGGTTGGGTTAGTATCCCCTAACACTGACATCAATCTTGGCCAACAAATAAGGCGACTTGGGCTGACCAAGAGGTATTTCTTCTTATCACCCCTCCTATCCGCAACCATCCAAATACTTCCCCAGAATCTAGCAGCAGATCTTTTAGTCACTGCGAAATACCTGAGGGTCGGATGCCTAAACACCTCCCAATTCAACAACGGTATTGAGATGCGGATATAACGCTACGCACGGCTGTGAATTAATTCTCGATTTCGTGCATGTTGTGGAAGGTTTTAGACTTAGAACATGCCAGTCTTCGAAGTTGTCGGTCTGAACCCGAATTTTGTCGACTACCGCGAAGCTTGGGATCTCCAGCGCAAAGTCCATCAGGAAGTGTCAGCTGATCTACGCGAGGACACTGTCCTTTTGCTTGAACATGCCAGCGTCTACACGGCCGGAAAGCGCACCGAAGAAGAAGAAAAGCCAAAGGATGGGACTCCGGTAATCGATGTTGATCGAGGTGGAAAAATCACTTGGCATGGACCTGGTCAACTAGTTGGCTACCCAATCATGAAACTACCGGAACCAATCGACGTTGTCGGTTATGTCCGATGGCTAGAACAAGTCCTAATTGATTCAATTGCAGAATTTGGTCTAAAGACCGAGCGAGTCGCAGGAAGGTCTGGTGTTTGGGCACCACTTGGCCAAACGCATGTGAAGATTGCCGCCATTGGCATACGGGTAGCCGAAAAGACAACCATGCACGGATTCGCACTGAACTGCAACAACTCGCTCCAGCCGTACGAAACGATAATTGCCTGCGGCATCAAGGATGCCGCAACGAGTACGATTAGCGAGTTGCTACAAAAAGAAATCACTCCAGAGATGGCCAGTGAAGTAGTCCAACACCACCTCAAGTCAATCGGATCGGTAACCAAGTGAGTCAGGATCAGAACCCTCCAAAGCGAATGCTTCGCGTCGAAGCACGTAATTCCGAGGTTCCCATTGAGCGAAAGCCTGAGTGGATAAAGACCCGCGCAAAAATGGGGCCGGAATATCAAGCTCTTCACTCGTTGGTTAAGACAGAGGGTCTACATACCGTCTGCCAGGAGGCAGGTTGCCCAAACATCTACGAGTGTTGGGAAGACCGCGAAGCCACCTTCCTTATTGGCGGCGCTCAGTGCACTAGACGTTGCGACTTCTGCCAAATCGACACTGGAAAACCAGCTAATCTCGATCCAGATGAGCCTCGTCGAGTTGGTCAATCAGTTAAGCAGATGGGGCTTCGCTACGCTACTGTCACCGGGGTTGCCAGAGACGATCTGCCAGATGAAGGTTCCTGGCTTTACGCAGAGACAATTCGACAAATTCATAAGCAGTCCCCTGGCACCGGTGTAGAAATTCTTGTGCCGGACTTTAGCGGAAATCCGGATCACCTGAAAAAGGTTTTCGATGCAAAACCGGAAGTATTTGCACACAATGTCGAGACAGTTCCTAGAATCTTCAAGCAAATTAGACCTGCGTTTAGATACGAGAAATCGTTGGATGTAATCACTCAGGGACGAAATGCTGGTCTCGTTACCAAGAGCAACCTAATTCTAGGCATGGGTGAAGAAATTGATGAAGTTATCCAGGCTTTGAGAGATCTCTACGCAGCCGGCACGGACATCATCACAATTACCCAGTATCTTCGACCTTCAGCCAAACACCATCCTGTAACAAGGTGGGTAAAACCACAGGAGTTTGTTGAGCTGAAATACATTGCCGAAGAGATTGGTTTCTTGGGGGTACTTAGCGGTCCGCTAGTTAGAAGTAGCTACCGAGCTGGCCGTCTCTGGGCCCAGAGCATGCTCAAGCGCGGTGAAGTCATTCCAGAACATCTACAGCACCTAGCCGAGGCAGCAGTAAAAGATGGTTTCAGTCAAGCAGTGAAATAGAAAAGGGCAATAAAGTAAAAGACATGGCAAAAGACAAGACTCAAAAGGCAACAAAGCAAGGCACTGGCTTATTTGCACAGTTCCGCGACGGAGTTAGATTTCTCAAAGCAGAGAATCCAAGAGCAGTTCCGCTAGCCATCGTAGGTGGTGTTTCAGTATTTGTCGTCTTAACTGTTGTTGGTGCGCTTATTTCTGGGGGAACTTACCTCGGTATTGCACTTTACACAGTTATTGGACTTATAACTGGATACCTTGCCACGCTTTTATTCATCAGCCGAGCAGCAAACACTGCCGTCTTCAACAAGTATGCGGATGAACCAGGCCGTGTTGGACTGGTTGTTGGAGTACTAACCAGACGCTCATACAAAGGAGCAGCTCAACCGGTTGCAGTCAACCCAAAGACCAAGGACACAGTGTTTAGAATTGTCGGCCCAGCAGGCGTTGTGCTTATGGGAGACGGATCTAAGACCAGCACTCAGGCCCTAATGGAAGACGAAAGACGCAAGATTCAACGTGTAGCCCAAGGGGTCACTGTACACATGCTCTATTGCGCCAATGATGGCAACGGCATTCCGCTAAAGAAGCTAGAATCCTCGGTTCGTAAGCTCAAGCGCACGTTGAACAGAAACGAAATCAGGGCGGTACAGAACCGACTGAGCGCCATCGATACCCGCTTTGGAATGCCTATTCCAAAGGGCATAGATCCAATGAAAATGCGGCCATCGCGCAAGATGCGCTAAATCAGGAACTTTTTACATTCCCGAAACATTACCTAGAGCCTAGCTATGCCTTAGGGCTATAAAGTTGTCTTGAACGTAACGGCACGTTCAATCCCCTAAACCTTGAAGGAAATAAATGTTTAAATCAGCTTCAGAGGTAATCAAGTTCATCAAGGACGAAGACGTAAAGTTCCTTGATGTCAGATTCACCGATCTTCCTGGCGTACAGCAACACTTTAACCTTCCGGTGAGCATGATTGATGAGGATTTCTTCGTCAATGGACAGCTTTTTGACGCATCCTCAATCAGAGGTTTCGCTTCAATCCATGAGTCCGACATGCAACTTATCCCGGACGTAACCACTGCATACTTGGATACCTTCCGTGTTGAGAAGACTTTGGTAATTAACTTCGACATCTACAATCCACGTAATGGTGAAATCTACGGACGCGACCCACGTCAGGTTGCCAAGAAAGCGGAGGCTTACCTAGCTTCAACTGGTATCGCTGACACTGCATTCTTCGCTCCAGAGGCTGAGTTCTTCATCTTCGACGAAGTTCGCTACGAGACTAAGTCAAACACCGCCTACCATTTTGTTGACTCAATCGAAGGCGCTTGGAACTCAGCTAAGGAAACCGAGTCTGATGGTGGAAGAAACCTGGGTAACAAGACCCCTTACAAGGGTGGTTACTTCCCTGTCTCTCCGGTAGATCATCTTGCCGACATTCGCGATGAGATTGTGCTAAACCTCGAGAAGGCTGGTTTGCAGGTAGAAAGAAGCCACCACGAGGTTGGTACTGCTGGTCAGTGTGAGATCAACTACCGTTTCAACACTTTGCTAAATGCTGCCGATGACGTTTTGAAGTTCAAGTACATCGTCAAGAACACTTCCTACAACTACAACAAGACTGCAACCTTCATGCCTAAGCCGCTATTCGGTGACAATGGTTCAGGTATGCACGTTCACCAGTCGCTCTGGAAAGATGGCAAGCCACTTTTCTATGACGAGAACGGCTACGGCGGTCTATCAGACATCGCTCGCTGGTACATCGGCGGTATCCTAAAGCACGCTCCAAGCTTGCTTGCATTCACTAACCCAACTGTGAACAGCTACCACCGACTAGTGCCAGGTTTCGAGGCACCAGTAAACCTTGTTTACTCCGCTGGAAACAGATCTGCTGCAATTCGTATTCCAATGACCGGCACAAACCCGAAGGCAAAGCGCATCGAATTCCGTGCGCCTGATGCTTCAGGTAACCCATACCTTGCATTCGCAGCCATGCTGATGGCTGGCCTTGACGGTATCAAGAACCGCATCGAGCCACACGCACCAGTCGACAAGGACCTGTATGAACTTCCAGCCGAAGAGGCAAAGAACATTCCTCAGGTTCCTGGTTCTCTGGAAGAGGTTCTGAAGGCTCTAGAGGCAGACCACGACTACCTACTGGCTGGAGACGTGTTCACCAAGGACCTTATTGAGACCTGGATTGATTACAAGCGCGAGCGCGAAATCAAGCCTTTCGCTCAGCGTCCTCACCCGTACGAGTTCGAACTCTATTACGGAGTTTAAGTTCAAAAAGAGTGTTGTGGGTCGCCTAATTTGGCGGCCCACATTGCTTTAAGCGAAGAAGAGCCGCTCAAAGACCGATCTTGCTCTTCGGGTTCTGGATAGGTAATCCTCTTCCAGTACTGTGGCCGAGCCTCTTGGATATTCGAGAATTCTTGCCATGCCCTCTAGCTGACGTCGGTCACTGGGTAGAACATCGCTGCGCTTATTTGACCAGAGCACGCTTGCTGATCTGACTCTCGAGCAAAGCAACCACGCTTCCTTCAATACCCTGGCATCATGATTTTCAATGATTCCGTTAGCAACGAGAGCATCTAAAGCATCGAGCGTTCTCGGTGTTCTAATCTCAGGTAGATCGTTACCGTGCTTCAATTGCAGTATTTGAACTACCCATTCGATGTCGCTGAGCGAGCCGCGACCTAATTTAAGATGACGTTTCGAGTCGGCACCCTGAGGTAGCCGCTCACTTTCCATACGAGCCTTGATTCTACGAATCTCTACGATTGCTTTCTGATCAAGCTTTTCCGGATATCGGTAACTGTCAACCAGTTCTGCAAATCCCGACTTGAGTTCATTTGAGCCATAGAAGATTCTTGCCCTAAGTAGCGCCTGGTTTTCCCAGACATCAGACCACCTTGCATAGTAGGCCCGATATGACTCAAGCGATCTTGCCACTGGGCCATTCTTGCCTTCAGGTCTCAGATCCATGTCAATCTCAAACTCGAGTTGCGGATCAACCGCTAACCGTTTCAATTCGGCAATTGCTAACTCAGCGGTCTTTTGGGCAATTGCCACAGCGATTGTTGGTTTGGGTTCGTACACAGCCATAACATCGGCATCACTACCAAAACCAAGCTCGGACCCCCCGAAACGTCCCATGGCAACCATGCCGAAGTCAATCAAATCCCGAAGCTTCTCTTGATTGTGTTCCTTACGTTCCAATACAGCATCGAGCAAAGCGCATAAATACCACTGGGTAAGCTCGGTAAGTCCACGCTCAAGCTCGGCCAAACTCAATTCGCCAACAACGGCACCGAGAGCAAGCCTCAGAGTCTCTCTCCTGCGCATGTGTTTTACGGCCTTTGCAAAATCATCAAGCTCTTGATGCCTCAGCGCTAGCGATTCCGATTCACCTTGCAGCAAAGAAGCCGCGGAGGGTTGGAGCATGGATGGGTCGTCCAGCCAAGCGGCTCCTTCCGGAATTAGCTCTAGAAGTGAAGTTGCCAAGCGCGAGTTAGATAGCGCATTACTTAAGCGCTCAGCAGCGCCTGATGAGTCACGAAGCATACGAAGGTACCAATGCGACTCGCCCAGATTCTCACTGAGACGTCTGAAAGCAAGCAGGGCAGCATCCGGATCTGTGCCTTGGCCAAACCACTCAATGAGCACTGGCAGCAATTGCCGTTGAATCTGGGCACGTCGCGATAGACCACTGGTAAGCGCCTGAATATGTTGCATAGCACCTCGCGGATCAGTAAAGCCAATCGCTGAAAGACGATCCATGGCTTGCTCGTCACTGAGGCTAAGACCGCCTTCTGCTTTGGCAACAGCAACCAAAAGAGGTCGATAGAAAATCTTCTGGTGAAGAGCTCTAACCTCATTTTTAATCTCAGTCCATTCGGAGATGAGTTTTTCTGCAGTCCAAGTAGGTGAAATAGTTCTAGCTACTACCCGCTGACTTTCTGGATCTTTCGGCATGAGGTGAGTTCTTCGCATCTGCATCAACTGGATGCGATGTTCAATAAGTCGCAGGAACTTATAGTTCTGCGAGAAAAGATTTGCCTCAGATCGACCGATGTAACCAGCTTTTGACAGCTGACTAATGGCGGTAACCGTATCTGGTGCTCTCACACTGGCATCTTCTCGACCGTGCACTAATTGAAGAAGTTGGACGGTGAATTCGATGTCTCTCAACCCACCAATGCCTAACTTGATTTGCCAGTCAAGTTCTTCTTTAGCGATGTTCTCTGTTACCCGCTCGCGCATCTTCTGAACGGATTCAACAAAGTTCTCCCGTCGGCTTGATTTCCAAACGAGAGGGTTGATCGCGTCAAAGTAGCGAGCACCAAGATCCATATCCCCTGCGATTGGATTTGCTTTCAAAAGCGCTTGGAATTCCCAATTCTCAGCCCAGCGATCATAGTAGGCAAGGTGAGAATCCAAGGTCCGAACCAGTGCACCTGACTTACCTTCTGGACGCAAATTAGCATCTACCTGCCAAAGTGCAGGTTCAGCATTGTTCGAATCAATTGCTCGCATCATACGAGTTGCTAACTTAGTTGCGATTTCAAGCATTCGCTCATTCGGTAGTTCCGAGCTAGCGCTCTCCGCGACATAAATCACATCTACGTCACTGATGTAGTTAAGTTCGCCTGCGCCACCTTTACCCATTCCGATAACCGCAAGACGAGTCTGCTCCACCTCCTGGGAAGTAAAAACCCCGAACTCTTGACTACCAACTAATTCAAAACGCGCAATCTTCAGGGCGTGCTCAATTACAGCGCCAGCTAGATCAGCTAATGATTTTGCTACCTGCGGTAGTGCTGATACCTGGTCTTTCTGGATGAGATCATAAACCGCTATCTCCAAAAGCAGAACCCGATAGGTTCTGCGAAGTTCTGTAACAACCTCTGCGGTAGGAGCGGCTATCAAAACCCGATCTTGAAAAAATCTCAGCATGTCTTGCTTGGACCTAAGAGAGCTGATCGGCTTTTCCAAGACGGCTAAAACTTCTGGGTATCTTTGGATAAATTCAGCCAGAGCAACAGACGCCCCGAGTAATTTGGTCAGAAGGCTAGCTGGCTCATGACGACCCAGAATCTTCTTTATCTTGGATTTATCTTTCTCGGCGAGCCGAATCAGCTGGTCTAGGGCTTGATCCGGGTTTGCAGTTTCACCCAGAAAGGCGAGCGCAGATCTTCCGCTGTCGCCAACGAGTGAGACCAACTGATCCAAATTTGCAATCGCACGTTCAAGATCGACGAAGCCGAATTTGGCAAGCGCGCTAAGCGATTGGCCCGATTTTGGATCCGCGGAGGCCATTAGAGAGTTTCTAGATTTGTCTTCAACTCGTATGGAGTTACCTGAGAGCGATAATCGCTCCACTCACGTCGCTTATTTGCCAAAACATAACTGAAGACTTGTTCACCCAAAGTTTCAGCGGCAAGTTCAGACTCTTCCAATTTTCGAATCGCATGCTCCAAAGATTGCGGCAGTGGTTGAATACCCATAGCCCGGCGCTCGGCGTCAGACAGGTCCCAGACGTTGTCCTCGGTCTCTGCTGGAAGCTCATACCCCTCTTCAATTCCCTTTAGACCAGCTGCAAGAATCAGAGCGTATGAAAGGTATGGGTTCGCCGCCGAATCAATAGCGCGATACTCAATTCTTGAAGACTGCGACTTGTTGGGCTTGTAGAGCGGAACTCGAATCAGAGCGGATCTATTGTTGTGACCCCAACAAACAAATGAAGGCGCTTCTCCCCCACCCCAAAGTCGTTTATAGGAGTTCACGTATTGATTGGTAACTGCCGTGATTTCCGGAGAGTGGCGAAGTAGTCCGGCAATGAACTGTTTCGCTGTCTTCGATAACTGATACTGCCCGGAAGCATCATAGAAGGCGTTAGTGTCACCTTCGAATAGAGACATGTGGGTATGCATGCCAGAGCCTGGATGTTCAGTAAATGGCTTTGGCATAAATGTCGCATAGACACCTTGTTCGATGGCAACTTCCTTAATGACGGTTCTAAACGTCATAATGTTGTCCGCAGTGGTAAGTGCATCGGCATAACGCAGGTCAATCTCGTTCTGACCGGGGCCACCCTCGTGATGGCTAAATTCAACTGATATACCAAGTTGCTCAAGCATGTTCACCGCACGACGCCTGAAATCGTGAGCTGTGCCACCGGGGACGTTATCGAAGTAACCTGCCTTATCCACCGGAATTGGCCCTTCTGGGCCGATTTGGGAGGACTTAAGCAGATAGAACTCGATCTCTGGGTGGGTATAGAAAGAAAAGCCCATGCTGGCGGCCTTGGCTAGAGCACGCCGTAGAACATTCCTCGGGTCGGCAGCAGCTGGAACACCGTCTGGAGTAGTGATGTCACAGAACATTCTTGCCGTTGGATCAATTTCTCCGCGCCAAGGCAATATCTGGAAGGTGGTTGGATCTGGCTGGGCGAGCATGTCAGCCTCGTATGAGCGAGCCAAGCCTTCAATCGCCGACCCATCAAATCCGATACCCTCGGCGAAAGCACCTTCAATCTCCGCCGGCGCGATGGCTACTGATTTCAATGTGCCCGCTACATCGGTGAACCATAGCCTGACGAACTTAACATTGCGCTCTTCGATAGTTCGCAGCACAAAATCGCGCTGTTTGTCCATGCCAAAACCCTTCTAAATCTCCAACTACTAGGCTAGTGGTTGTGAGTAATCTTCGCCTAGCCCTAGCGCAAAACAACCCAACGGTTGGAGCCCTAGACGCTAATGCTGACCAGATTTTAGAGCAGGTCAGGCTTGCCAGTGAGCAGGGGGCAGAACTAGTCGTATTCGGCGAGATGTCACTCACTGGCTATCCAATCGAGGATTTGGCAAGTCGTGAGGCTTTCCTCACTGAAACAGAGTCTGTTCTTAAATCTCTAGCTAAAAGACTGGAATCTGAAGGTCTAGGTGCAGTCACCGTCATAGTTGGTCATCCAGCCTTAGCACCAAAGAATCTAAGAACTGGCTGGGCGATAGCCCAAAACTGCGCCTCGGTGATCCAAAAAGGCTCGATTGTTGGTCGCTACGCGAAGCATCACTTACCAAACTATTCAGTTTTCGACGAGTACCGGATATTTGTGCCTGGGCATGACCTTTACAGTTTCGAATTGAATGGGTTCAAGATATCAACAGTAATTTGCGAGGACATCTGGCAAACCGGTGGACCTGTTGCCCAACTGGCGGGAAGCCAAACAGATCTTTGCCTGATCTTGAACGGTTCCCCGTTCGAGATTGACAAGGACGACAAGAGATTTGCCCTAGTTTCTGATCTTGCCAAAAACTATGACTGCGCCACGGCATATGTGAATTTGGTCGGCGGACAGGATGATTTAGTTTTTGATGGCGACAGCATTTTCGTTGATGCAACTGGAAAACTCACTGCAAGGTTGAAACAGTTCAAGGAAGATTTACTTTTGCTTGATTTTTCGAGTAAAAGAGAAGTATCTGTTGTTGGTGAGCATTACCTAACCAAGCCGAACGATAACTGGCAGGCATGGAATGCTCTGGTGACGGGCCTACGCGACTACGTCCAAAAAAATGGCTTCAGTTCTGTGGTTCTGGGGCTTAGCGGTGGTATTGACTCGGCTGTCTGTGCGACTATCGCGGCAGATGCGATCGGAGCGGAAAACGTCTTTGGCGTTTCAATGCCGAGTCGGTATTCTTCCGACGGTTCTAAAGATGACGCAGAAGATCTTGCTACCCGGCGTGGAATCAATTACCAGGTTCAACCAATCGAGGATCTAGTTAAACCTTTTGAGAAGCAACTGGAACTTAGCGGATTAGCAGCTGAGAATCTTCAAGCTCGAGTTCGTGGCGTGATTCTCATGGCGTTGAGCAACAAGCATGGAATGCTAACCATCACTACCGGAAACAAGAGCGAATTAGCTGTTGGTTATTCAACTATTTATGGAGACACGGTCGGAGGTTACGCACCGCTAAAAGATGTTGAAAAGACTTTAGTTTGGGAACTGGCGCGATGGCGAAACTCATATGCAGCATCTCGCGGTGAGGTTGAACCGATTCCGGTGAGCTCGATTGAGAAAGCACCTTCGGCAGAATTAAGGCCTGATCAAGTAGATCAAGACAGCCTCCCCCCTTATGAGACATTAGATGCAATTCTGGAACTCTATGTAAATCACAGGAAATCTAAGTCTGAGATTGCAGAGCTGGGTTTTGATGCCGACCTCGTAGAAAAGGTTCTTACTATGGTTGACCGCGCCGAGTGGAAGCGCCGTCAAGGTGCTATCGGACCAAAGATAACTGGAATGGCCTTTGGTAGAGACCGGAGACTGCCAATAACCAATCACTTTAAGAAGTAATTTTCCGACCTGAAAGATCACATGCACCTCATGACAAACTTGACCCCTAGCAAGATCAGGACTGCTACTCTGGCTCAATTCAAACAGGAGGGAAAAAAGTTCTCCTGCCTAACTTCATATGACTTCCTAACCGCAGGAATATTTGATGAAGCTGGTATCGAGGTAATTCTGGTTGGTGATTCAGCTGCAGATAATGCACTCGGTTACGAGACAACCCTGCCGATCACAGTAGACGAGATGATCCCCTTCGGTAGAGCAGTTGCCAAAGCCGTAGCTCGAGCACTTGTTGTAGTTGACATGCCGTTTGGCTCTTACGAGGCTGGGACTGACGCTGCCCTAGAAAACGCGATCAAAATTATGAAACAAACTGGCGCGAGTTCAGTAAAGATCGAAGGCGGCGTGAGAAGTCAAGAGCAGATTGCCGCGCTAACCCGAGCTGGCATACCGGTGATGGCTCACATTGGTTTCACACCGCAGAGCATTCATAACCTTGGCGGGGCCAAAGTTCAGGGCAGAGGCGCAGCCGCCCAGCAGCTACTCGAAGACGCTCAAGCAGTCCAAGATGCGGGTGCTTATGCGGTTGTGCTAGAACTAGTCCCCAAGCTGCTAGCTGAGGAAGTATCTCGAATGCTAACAATTCCAACTATTGGCATCGGTGCTGGAAGTGGAACCGACGGACAAATACTTGTCTGGACAGATTTCGCTGGGCTCTATCCAGGTAAACCTAGAAAGTTTGTGAAACAGTATCTAAGTATGAGATCTGAGCTACTGGAAGCTGCTAGAAGGTATCGGTCAGATGTTGCCGACGGGTCATTCCCAGCCGACGAGCATTCTCACGATTGATCTTTTTCCTCTTCTTCCCATTTTTCGGTTCGTTCTCGCAGAATTTCGTATGCTCGCAGAGCTTCTTCCCTGCTACTGAATGGACCGATGCGGTAAATCGCTAAAGACTGCCGCCCCTCTTCAACGGCCATGGTCTTTGTGTTAAACCAGTACTGTTTTGTTTCGGTCATGTTCGTCCAACCAATCAAGGGCAAATCTGATTTATCGGCCCTATGGAATCTAAACTTATTGCATGCCTAGAGATCTGACTACCGGACACCTTATCCCCGGCCAGATTTCCCCGAGATTGACCGTGCCACAGAGCATTATTCGACCAGAGTATGTTGGTAAGCCAGCGCCAGCCAGATTCACTGGAAGCAACATAAAAAACGCGGTGCAAATCGAAAAGATACGCCGAGCTGGATCCATAGCAGCGAGGGCTATTGAGTTAGTAGGTCAAAACATAAAACCAGGCATCACAACTGATGAGCTCGATCGGGTAGCACATGAATTCATAATCTCGCAAGGCGCTTATCCGTCTACCCTCGGTTATCGTGGCTACCCTAAGTCAATCTGCTCTTCAATAAACGAGGTTATATGTCACGGTATTCCAGATGACACCGTCCTGTTAGACGGAGACATTGTGAATATCGATATAACCGCTTACCTTGATGGTTTTCATGGTGATAGCAATCAAACATTCTTAGTTGGGGATGTTTCCGAAGAGGTGCGGCTTTTGGTCGAAAGGACCAGAGAAGCGCTCAATCGCGGCATAGCCGTTGTTGCCCCTGGCCGGCAGGTTAACCTCATCGGTCGGACAATAGAGGCTTTCGCAAAGAGATTTGACTACGGTGTGGTCAGAGACTTCACCGGTCACGGAATCGGGGAAGCTTTTCACAGTGGCCTAATCATTCCTCATTACGACTCTGCCCCGCAGTATGCAGACGTTATGGAAGTTGGCATGGTTTTCACAATTGAACCGATGCTGACCCTAGGCACCCATCAGTGGCAGATGTGGGATGACGGTTGGACAGTTGTCACAAAAGACAAGAGCATCACGGCGCAATTCGAACACACCCTGGTAGTCACAGAATCCAGCGCTGACATATTAACCTTGGCATAGGGAGAGCTATGAGTAAGAAGGCAATTGGGATCGACATCGGTGGCACCGGTATCAAAGGTGCTCTGGTTGATCTGAAAAAGGGTCGACTACTCTCCGAGCGACTGCGCTACGCAACACCAGAAGGTGGAACACCTAAGGCAATTGCAGCAACGCTAAGGGAGCTAATAAGTCGCTTGCCAAACGCAGAAGGTTTACCGGTAGGGGTCTGCTTCCCAGCAGTTGTAAGTCATGGAGTCACCATGTCAGCGGCAAATGTCTCCAAGGAGTGGATTGGATTAGATGCTGACGCGCTTTTTGAGAAGGAGCTCAAGCGCACTGTTCATGTTCTAAATGATGCGGATGCTGCAGGTCTTGCCGAAGCAAAGTTCGGTGCAGCAAAAGATAAAAAAGGCCTAATCATCTTGACTACCTTAGGCACCGGAATCGGAACGGCTCTAATCAACAATGGAAAATTAATTCCTAATTCTGAACTTGGGCACCTTGAAATCGACGGGATTGATTACGAATCTAAGGCGGCATATTCAGCCAAGGAGCGGGAGAACCTCAGTTTCGATCAATGGGCCAAGCGCTTGCAGAAGTATTACTCTCGACTAGAGCAACTTTTCACTCCAGATTTGTTTATAGTCGGTGGTGGAGTTTCTAAGGAACACGAGCAGTTCCTACCAATGCTAAAACTTCGAACCCCGATTGTTCCAGCCGAGAACCGGAACAGCGCAGGAATTCTAGGCGCAGCATATTGGGCGAGGAAAAACACTGTCGAGTAAATAAGTGGAGGGTCGGCCGATACGCCGGGTTCTGTCCCTTACGGTGACGGCCATCTATCTAGCAACAGTGTTACCACTGTAGTCAAGCGGTCTACCCGAAGACTCGAGCGAGCAGCTCTCAAACGTCTCCTATGCGACCTTGCTCCAAGCGAGGTTTACCTAGCTACCCCAGTCACCTGGGGCACTGGTGGTCTCTTACACCACCGTTTCACCCTTACCACTTGCGTGGCGGTTTGCTTTCTGTTGCACTTGCTTGCGGTTTGCACCGAGTGGGTGTTACCCACCACTTTGCTCTATGGAGCCCGGACGTTCCTCGTCAGTTTTACCTGCCGCGACCGTCTGGCCGACCCTTCCGAGTCAAGACTAGTAGAGCAGGCTAAAGATGACCAGAGTAATTAACGCAGGTAACCTCGGCAGCTTCTTCACCCCAGAAGCGCAGTACGGTAATTGAACAAGGCGACAGGCTTATTCGCCAATAGGCTGGCCAATCGGCAACCATAGCGTTCTTAATAAATCCTCTGATCGGCATAACATGGCTTACCACCACTACAGTCTGGCCCTCAAACTTACTAACTAACTCAGCACGCGCCGACTGGACTCTCTTGTCGAACTCCGTTATCGATTCGCCACCACCGGGTGGAGCAAGTAGGACATCACCGCGCCATTTTTCATAAACGTCGGGCCATTTCTCGGCAACTTCTTGATTGGTATGACCGTCCCAATCTCCAAAGGATATCTCGGCGACATCCTCATGAACTTCGTAAGGTAGCGAAAGCTTCGCAGCAATCATGCTGGCAGTTTCGCGGGTGCGAGCCAGCGGTGAGCTAACGATAGCCGTGGGCTTTGGAACCGAGGCGAACAAGCCACTCGTACCAACTCTCGATAGCTCTTCGGCTGCTCTAGTGGCATCAAGAATTCCCGCCTCCGACAGTGACGGATCTTGCCCACCGCGTCCAGAAATAAGGTGCTTCTCGGTGAAATCTGTTCGACCGTGTCGAACCAGGATCACGGTAGTGAGCTTCTTGGTTATCTTTCGCGGTGCTCTAACTGATGAGGGCAATTCTGGGTTGAATTCAATATCAACAACTCGTGCTTTGGAAGCGCTGGTAATGACGCTGATCGATGAAGTGCCAGGTTCGCCAACGAACTTTCGTATTTCACTAGCTTCCTTGTCCATCGCCTCGTTTGCCAGGGCATCTGCCCTTGAATTCTGTTCACGTGGAATCCACTCGAAAATCACTTCACGGTCACCAATCTGGTCTGCAACTTTCCCGGCTAACTCAGACATCGATTCATGCTTGACCTTCCATCGGCCAGACATTTGCTCAACAACCAATTTGCTGTCCATCCGAACTAGAATCTCAGCATCTGGAGCTAGTTCGTTGACTAGTTCAATTGCAACCAGAACAGCCTTGTATTCTGCAACATTGTTTGTCGCAACGCCAATAAATAATGCCGCCTCGGCAAGCACTTTTCCGGTTTCGGCATCTATTAGAAGCGCTCCGCTACCGGCAGGTCCCGGGTTACCTCGCGAACCACCATCGGCTTCTATTACTACTTTGCTAGTCATCGAACGATAATTGCCTGACACTCGGGGCAAGCACCGACTTGATCTTCAGCTAGATTACCCAATGCGTCTATTGCGCCAACTGTCAAAGTCATCCGACAGGCACTACAAGCGCGGTCAATAACCTGACCAACTGCAATTTGTCTTGCAGCAAGCACCTGATAGCGAGCTAAAACATCCGCGGGTATTTTTTGTATGACAACCTCCCGATCCGCAGATGCCTTACGACCTTGCACCTTCAATCTTTCGACTCGCTCTTGAATCGACTGTCTGAGTTCATCAATATTTGCGGACAATGAATCCTTCTCCGCCATAATTTCTTTGAGATTTGCTTCGGCTAATTCAAGATCCGTTAACAGGCCTAATTCAATAGTCTCTAGGTCATCTTTTCGCTTTGTCAGTGAATCGATTTCCCCTTGGATACCAATTGCATCTTTTGGAGAACTAGTGTTGTTTAGTCTGTCCTTGTCACGATTCAAACGCTCAATAACGAGCCTCAGATCTTCTTCGGCTCGTTTCACACTTGTCTCAAGATTTTCAAATTCCGTTCTGGCCCCAAGTAACTTTTCGGCAAGAGTTATCTGTTGATCTGAAAGGCTCTTTAGCTCTGCGGAGTCCATTTCTTTAGAAATTTCGTGCCGCAGCTGAGCAATTTCGAGGTCGAGTTCAGACAGTTTGAGTAATGCAGCCTGTCCGGCTTTATCCAAGTTCACTAGCGCTCCTTGGTAAGTTCATCAGAAAATCGAATACATCTGTTCTCACATCACTGATCTGTATTTCCAAATCCAAAGACTTAAGCTCAAAAGCAGCTTGACTCAACCACAAATACTCTGCCGCCCAGTGAGAAATGTCCATGAGGGCAAAGCTCAACGATCTTGCCTTTGCCTGTTCTAAAATCTCCTGGGCAGGATGGTGTCTTAGGTCTGAGGTGATGTATAGGTCGGCACCCGAATCTAAGGCGACCTGGAGATAGGCATCGCCAGCCCCAGCGCACAGAGCAACACGCTTAACTCTTCTTTCAAACTCCCCCGCTACCCGAACGCCAGTTGCCGTTTGCGGGAGCAGTTCATTGAGTAATCCAGCTATCTCGCCGAGCGTTAAGTCTTGGGCCAAATCGCCGATAATCCCAATACCACTACCTTCATTTGAGGCCACCAGTGGCTTTGTGTTGATTAGTCCCATCGATTTAGCAATTACCGCTGATGTTCCAGTTGGCTGGCTATCTGAGTTGGTGTGAGCGGCATACAAAGCTATGTTCGATCGAATCAATTCGGCTAGCAAACTACCCTTGCTGGTTTGCTCCGCAACTGAGTTGATTCCTTTAAGTAAAAGCGGATGGTGAGCAAGGATTAGATCTACTCCAAGTTCTTTCGCCTCAGCCACTACCTCATGAGTTACGTCAACGGTGAGCAGGATACTTTTTATCTCCTGGCTGCTCTTTCCTGAGACAAGACCGACCACATCCCATTCCTCGGCGGAAGAAGTTGGCCAAAGTTTCTCAAACTCGGAAATTACCGCTTCTAGTTTCATTACTCTGAACCGATAAAGATGTCATTTAGCTGTTCACGTCTGGATTCAACCGCCAAGACTTCCTTTTCTTGTTTGCGAATCTGTGGGATGCGCGCAATCAAAGTAAGCAGTGCACCGCTAAAGATCACTAGGCATACTCCAATAGCTTGCGAACCAAGTGACTGGTCTAAACCAACATTTGAACTGAGATATCCCATGAAACTAAATCCAGCTAGATTTACCGGCACTAGCAAAACAGCCAGTGCAACGGTTGCAACCCACAAAACAAGTGAGAGAATGTTGAATCTTCCGTAGAACCCATAGGAGCGGTTCAAAGAAAGTTCGTGATAGGCAATTCTTCTGAGTGCCACATCCGAAACAAACATTCCAAGCCAGCCAGCTGAAAGCGCGGCGGCCAGGACAAACATGTTCGACAAATACTCAATTGTTCTATCGGCTGGCTGTTGCGTAAACCACAGGCTTAGTAGCAAAACCAAAAACGCTGCTAGCAAAGTCGAGAGCAGTCTGCTCCGAATTCGAACCAACGCGATTAGATTCAGTGACAAAGTCTTTAGATTCAAAACTGCAACATAAACCAAGCTAGTCGCTACAGCTACAAGCAGTAAAACGGCCGCCCAACTAGGCAACGATGCAACAAGTGCTGGCACTGGCCCTAGCTCTGAAACATTGACCACATCGGTTATTGCCGATCCAACCCAAAGCAAGGTAGTAAAAGCAACAACCAGTGGAACAAGCAGCAAGCTTCCAAGAATTGAGAGGAACACCTTGATTCCCCTTGGCTTCATTGGAATTGCTTTCGAAAGATTCGGGGCTAATTCAATCCAGACAACTAGTTGCACAGCGACAATTAGCGCGATTGCTGCAGCGGATTCTTTGCTAGCAATACCGATCTGTCCAGGAGCGCTAAACGCCAGTGGTTTCTGCAGGAACCCAAACATGGAGATAACTAGCGCTGCGAAAGAAGCAATACTCAGAACCAGTAATGATATTCGAGATGTTTTTCCGCGTAGCATACTGAAGATAAGCACCAGAGCCAGCACTACCAAACCAAAGACAAAACCGGCGGTTAGTTTAATGACGCCAACTTCAGCGAGAACGGTGTCAAACGGCAATAGTCTCGGCGAAACCCCGTCCGCAAACATTACAAATACCGCTAGAACAATAGCCGTGATAACTAACCGTGAAATAGTGACAAAGGTTAGCGGGAAAGAATTACCCCAAACACCAAATACAGCTCTGGAGATTGTTGCAGTGGATAGTCCACTGCGCTTACCGGCAAGACCCGCCGTGGCAATTATTGCCCCAGAAACGAGATAACCCACGACTAGGTCAACGGCAATAGTCTGCGCTGAAAGTCCCAGTCCAACAAGGGTTAGCGTGAACAAAAGTGGAACTACAACTGCGGAGGCACCTAGCCAAACTAGTAACTGAGAGATTGGCTTACGGTTTCGGTGCTCGTCGGAAGGTATTACAAGATTGCTGGGGGCGGTGCCTTGAGGTAACTGGCCCTGATCTTCTAGAGCGGTTAACTCCTCTTCCGCTGAAGCAGCGTGCAAGAGTTTCTCAAACTCATCTTCGGTTTCTGTGCCAACTGGTTCTAGATCAACAAGTTCAACTTCGGTTGCCTGAGGCTCCTCTTCAAAAATCTCGACAACTTCTACTACTTCTTCGATTACAACTTCAGGCTGTTCAGGCGCTTCATCATCTGTCTTTGTAAACCATGAGAATGGTTCGGCCGGTGCTTCAACCTCAGGTTCAACTATCGGTTCCGGCTGAAGTTCAGGTTGTTCCTCTTCCGGTTGAACATATTGGAATTGGTCAGTCTGCGGTATGAAGTCTCTGCCTTGGAATTTTGCTAATGCTTGCAAGGCAGCAGGAGAGCCATCAGCTTCCATCTGCTCGACCCAAGCTTCGATCTCGGCATCTTCCTGGGCTCGCAATGCCTCTTGGGCAACGAGAAGATCCATAACGGCTTCCATGCCATTATGGCTTGCAGTGGCCTCGTTGACTCTGACGGCTAGTTCTTCATCGGAAAGTGATCGCCTTACTGGCGGCTCATATTGGCTTGATTCCATAGGCAAATACTACCGCTAGGCATAAATGATGCCGTCTAAGCGGTGAAAGTCAAAAAGTGGGCCCTACCGGGCTCGAACCGATGACATCCACGGTGTAAGCGTGGCGCTCTACCAACTGAGCTAAAGGCCCGACTCTCGACTTTGTCGCCAAACAAATGGCAACTAGAAAACTATACCCTAGCCTAGGCGTTCAACGAAGCCAAAGCTCGTTCGTATTCGTCTAGTGATCTTGGCTGGCCAACTGCAGTTACGAACTTGGCTACCAGAACACCATCTTTATCGATAACGAAGGTTGCACGGTTGGCGATGCCATGTTCGTCTAGAAACACCCCGTAATCCTTGGCAACCTGCCCATGTGGCCAGAAATCTGCCAAAACAGAGAACTTGTAGCCCTCCTGTTCAGCAAAGACCTTCTGAACGAACTTGGAGTCCACCGAGATGGCCAGAAGTTCAACGTTGGACCTGTCAAATCGGTCAAAATTGTCTCTAATTTCACACAATTCACCGGTGCAGATTCCCGAGAAAGACAGCGGGTAAAAGACAACAACCACTGGCTTTTTTCCTCGGAAACTGGATAAGGTAACCTGCTCCCCGAATTGGTTGGGCAGGGTGAAATCTGGGGCTAGATCGCCGATAATCAGTGACATTTGTTTCTCCTTCGCATGGCTCTGTCTAAATAGACTAACGCCTAAAAAGAAACCCTAAACTTACTTAGGGACCTAATCAAGGTCCGACAAACCAAGATTATTGAGTTAAGGCCCAACCCGGATGCCTTACACCCGAATAACCGAAACGAGGATTCGTTGTCCGTGAACAGCCAGGACGCTTACCCAAGCACTAACCCCGACCGTGATCCAGAGGAAACTCGAGAATGGCTAGAGTCACTCGACGCCTTAGCCAAAGTTCACGGTGTTACTCGAGCAAGAGAAATTATGTTGAGCCTTCTGAAGAGGTCTCACCAACTTAAACTCAACATCTCGACTGACTCGTTGGCAACGGATTACCTAAATACAATTCCTACCGAAGAAGAGCCAGATTTCCCTGGCGACGAAGTCATCGAGAGAACCTACCGAGCTTGGATGCGCTGGAACGCTGCGGTGCTAGTTCACCGTGCCCAACGACCTGGCATCGGAGTGGGTGGACACATCTCAACATTCGCTTCATCAGCATCTCTTTACGAAGTTGGTTTCAACCACTTCTTCAAAGGCCAAGATCACCCTTCCGGTGGCGACCAAATTTTTATTCAAGGACACGCAAGCCCAGGACCATATGCCAGAGCGTTCCTAGAAGGTCGCATTTCTGAACAGCAAATGAATGGTTTCCGACAGGAAAAATCACATGCCGGTGGCGGGCTCTCGTCCTATCCTCACCCAAGACTTATGCCTGAGTTCTGGCAGTTCCCTACCGTTTCGATGGGAATCGGACCAATCAATGCAATCTACCAAGCACAATTCAATCGTTACCTTCAAGGTCGAGGATTCAAAGACACTTCTGATCAACACGTCTGGGCTTTTTTGGGTGATGGTGAATTAGATGAAGTTGAATCGCGCGGAGCATTGCAGCTAGCTGCGAATGACCGCTTAGACAACCTGACATTCGTTGTGAACTGTAACCTGCAGCGCTTAGACGGGCCGGTTCGTGGTAACGGAAAGATCATTCAAGAACTCGAAGCTTTCTTCAAAGGTGCCGGCTGGAATGTCATCAAAGTAGTTTGGGGACGTGAGTGGGATGCGCTATTAGCCAAGGATAACGACGGTGCGCTAGTTGATCTTATGAATGCGACTCCAGACGGAGACTTCCAAACATACAAGACCATGGATGGGGCATTTATTCGAGAGAACTTCTTCGGCCGTGACCCTAGAACCGCTGCACTGGTTGCAGACATGACCGATCAGCAAATCTGGTCGCTCAAGCGTGGTGGACATGACTACCGCAAGATTTATGCAGCGTATGCAGCTGCCCTAGCCCACAAGGGACAACCAACCGTCATCCTGGCAAAGACCATCAAGGGCTACGGTCTCGGTAAGGCATTCGAAGGTCGCAATGCAACCCATCAGATGAAGAAATTGACTCTGGAGAATCTAAAGTCATTCCGCGATGACATGCAGATTCCAATCACCGATGCACAGCTAGAGGCAGATCCTTACCAACCGCCTTATTTCAAGCCTGCGGATAACACGCCTGAAATTGAATACATGCACGAACGTAGGCGATCACTCGGTGGATACATTCCAGAGCGCAGAAGTAAATATGTTTCATTCGAACTCCCCGACGAGAAATCTTACGAAGTTGCCAAGGGTGGTTCTGGAACCCAAGAGGTAGCCACAACCATGGCGTTTGTCAGACTCTTAAAGGATCTTTTGAAGACCCCAGGCCTAGGCCCTCGCATCGTGCCAATCATTCCTGATGAGGCGAGAACATTCGGTATGGACGCATTCTTCCCAACTGCGAAAATCTATAACCCGAGAGGACAGCACTACATTTCCGTCGACCGTGAATTGCTACTTTCATACAAGGAGAGCGAAGCCGGACAGATCTTACACACAGGTATTAACGAGGCTGGTTCAGTAGCCGCATTCACTGCAGTGGGATCTTCATACGCAACTCAAGGTCAACCGATGATTCCGTTCTATGTTTTCTATTCAATGTTCGGTTTCCAACGAACTGCAGATGCCATTTGGGCAGCGACAGATCAGTTATCTCGTGGATTCCTCATCGGCGCAACTGCAGGTAGAACAACGTTGACCGGTGAGGGCTTGCAACATGCCGACGGGCACTCCCCGATTATGGCAGCCACCAACACCGGTGTTATCACCTACGATCCAGCATACGGATACGAGATTGGACACATCATTCGTTCCGGTCTTGAGCGTATGTATGGAGGTAGCCACCCAGACCCGAATGTTGTCTATTACCTAACCGTTTACAACGAGCCAATCATTCAACCAGCAGAGCCTGCAAATGTTGACGTTGACGGAATCATCCGAGGTATCCACAAAGTTAGCCAGGGTGCGGAGACAAACAAGAAAGCACAAATTCTTGCTTCAGGAGTTGCTCTGCCTTGGACGTTTGAAGCACAGAAACTTCTATTGGATGACTGGGGTGTTTCAGCAGACATCTGGTCAGTCACTTCTTGGTCCGAGCTTCGTCGTGATGCACTTGCCAAAGACGAGATGAAGTTCCTGAACCCAGGCCAGTCAGTTCCGCTTGCATACATAACCAACAAGTTGGTCGGCTCACCAGGACCTTTCCTAGGCGTTAGCGACTACATGCATCAAGTTCCTGACCAAATCCGAAAGTGGATCCCAGGAGAGTATGCAACCTTAGGTGCGGATGGTTTTGGTTTCTCCGACACTAGAGCAGCAGCGAGAAGACACTTCAAGATTGATGGACCATCAATTGCCGTTCGCATTCTTCAACAGCTCGCCTCACGCGGTGATGTTGCCGAGGACGCCCCACTGAAAGCCATCGAGAAGTATCGTCTGATGGACGTAACAGCAGGTACCAGCGGAGCTACTGGCGGAGACGCATAGACCGATGATTGTCATAGCTTGCCCAGGACAAGGTTCTCAAAAGCCAGGTTTCATGTCGGTGTGGCTAGAAATTGATTCCTATCGCCAAGACATAGAAATGATGTCTGAAGCAATCGGACTGGACTTAGTCAAACATGGAACAGTAAGCGATGAGGAAACAATTCGAGACACCCAGATTGCCCAACCGCTAATTGTTGCAGCGAGCATCGCCAGTGCAAATCTGCTGAACCTCGACAAAGCCGCAGGAGTGGCTGGACATTCCGTCGGCGAAGTTGCAGCCGGATACGTCGCTGGGATACTGAACCAGACAGATGCCATTAACTTGGTGAATCTCCGTGGGCAGGCGATGGCGAAAGCGGCAAAGCTTAGCACGGACACTGCGATGGCCGCTGTTCTAGGTGGTGAAGAATCCGAAGTGCTTGCCAAACTGGCTGAGTATGACCTGACTCCAGCCAACTACAACGGAGCGGGACAGATTGTGGCGGCTGGTTTGAAATCTTCAATCGATAAACTCATTCAGAACCCACCAGCAATGGCGAAGGTAATTCCACTTTCAGTAGCCGGAGCATTTCACACGAAATACATGGAACCAGCTGTAGCAGAACTTACGGAATTTACTAATTCAATTACGCCAAGCGATCCAAAGAAAATAATTTGGTCTAACCAATCTGGTCAAAGGATTAATTCAGGAGTCGAATACTTGGATCTTCTAGTTGGTCAGGTTGCAAATCCTGTTCGATGGGATCTCTGCATGAAATCGATGAACGAACAATCGGTCAATGGACTCATCGAACTCTCCCCCGCCGGAACTCTTGCTGGACTTGCCAAGCGTGGCATGCAATTGACTGAAATAGTTTCCCTCAAGGAACCAGCTGATATAGAAAGAGCAAACAACTTGCTATCTGGTGAAAAATAATGTCGCAAGCCAAGCTAAATCAATTCGACCCGGTTCAATACAGTCGGATATATGCAATTGGCGCTGCCAGGGGAAACTTAGTTGTCTCTAATGACGATGTTGCTGGCCCGATTGACTCCTCGGATGAGTGGATAAGACAGCGCACTGGAATTATTTCCAGAAGACGAGCCGACAAGGATCAATCCCTGATGGACATGGCAGTATCGGCCTCCAATGATGCAATTGCTAAAGCCGGCATCAAGGCTAACGAGATAGGTGCAGTTATTTTCAGCACAATCTCGCATCCCTACCAAACACCTTCAGCGGCAACGCAACTGACCGAGTTGATTGGCGCGAGCCCAGCCCCCGCATTTGACATTTCAGCTGCCTGCGCAGGTTACTGTTATGGCATCGCTCAGGCCGATGCATTAGTACGCTCCGGTGTTGCAAAATACGTTCTAGTCGTCGGCGCTGAGAAACTCTCCGATTTCATCGACCCAACTGACCGATCAATCTCCTTCCTACTCGGTGACGGCGCCGGTGCAGCTATCGTCGGACCAGCGACTGAGCCTGGAATCTCTAAGACCGTCTGGGGATCTGATGGATCACACTGGGCTTCGGTGAGCATGACAAATTCACTACTCGAACTGCGTGATGGTGTGGCGAGTTGGCCAACTCTTCGCCAAGATGGTCAAACGGTTTTCCGCTGGGCCGTCTGGGAAATGGCGAAGGTAGCCCAACAGGCCCTAGATGCTGCTGGAGTTAAGGCTGAAGAGCTAAACGCTTTGGTTACTCACCAAGCCAACATGCGAATCATCGACGAGATGGTCAAACAGCTCAAGCTTCCTGATAGCGTTGCGGTGGCCAGGGACATCATCCACACCGGTAACACCTCTGCAGCCAGTATCCCGCTGGCTATGGACCAGTTACTGGCCGATGGAGCCGTCAAATCAGGCGGGTTGGCGCTGCAAATAGGCTTTGGCGCTGGACTTGCCTTCGCGGCTCAAGTAGTAGTTCTGCCCTAAACTTTATAAGTAAAAACAATCAACCAAGGAGCAATCAATGGCACTATCACAGGATGAAGTTCTAGCTGGTCTAGCTGAGCTAGTCAACGAGGAAACCGGTATCGACACTGAGTCAGTCAAGCTAGACAAGTCTTTCTCCAACGATTTGGACATCGACTCCATCTCGATGATGACCATCGTCGTTAACGCAGAAGAGAAATTCGGCGTTAAGATCCCAGACGACGAGGTAAAAAACCTTCTTACCGTAGGTGATGCAGTTAACTACATCACCTCCGCTCAGGGCTAAGTTAGTCCCTTGGCTCACAAGATTGTTGTCACCGGAGTTGGCGCTACCACGCCACTCGGTGGCGACGTCAAAACAACTTGGGAAGCACTACTCGCGGGGAAATCGGGGATCCAAACGCTTGAGTTTGACTGGGTTGCAAAATACGAACTTCCAGTAACTTTTGCGGGGGTAGCAAAAGTCGCTGCAGCGGAGATTCTTACCCTTCAAGAAATCAAGCGGCTCGACCCATCGAGTCAGTTCGCTCTAATTTCGGCACGCGAAGCCTGGGCTGACGCCGCTATAAGCGATGTTGTCCCTGAACGAGTAGCCGTGGAGTTCGCTACCGGTATTGGTGGAGTCTGGACTCTACTCGAAGCGTTCGAAACTCTTCAGGAGAAAGGCCCGCGCCGAGTTCTGCCGATGACCGTTCCGATGCTAATGCCGAATGGACCAGCTGCAGCTATTGGCATGGACATCGCCGCCCGCGGTGGAGTCAGAACGGCTGTCTCTGCTTGTGCATCTGGAACCGAAGCTATCGCGAATGCTATTACAAGACTTCAAAGTGGCGAGGTTGATGTAGTAATCGCCGGCGGTTGTGAAGCGGCTATCCATCCACTTCCGGTTGCAGCCTTTGCCTCCATGCACGCACTTTCAAAACGAAACGATGAACCAACAAGAGCATCTCGACCATATGACATCAACCGTGATGGATTCGTCATGGGCGAAGGAGCCGGCGCTCTGGTTTTGGAAACAGAGGAACACGCTAAGGCTAGAGGCGCGAAGATTTATGCAGAATTGGCAGGTGGAGCTGTGACCAGCGATGCCTACCACATCACAGCTCCGGATCCAGAAGGTAGTGCAGCCGCCAGGGCAGTTCTTGGTGCTTTGAAAATGGCAGGCGCAACTCCTGATGATGTTGCTCACATCAACGCGCATGCGACCAGCACACCAGTTGGAGACATTGCCGAATACACGGCGCTCAAGCGCGTCTTTGGTGAACGTCTGAAAAACATCCCTCTTTCAGCTACCAAGTCATCAACCGGTCACTTGCTTGGTGGAGCTGGGGCTATCGAAGCGGTGTTCACAGTTCTTGCCGTAAAAAACCGTGTCGCACCCCCGACTCTTAACCTGGATGATCCAGATCCAGCGATTGAGCTTGACGTTGTTACCTCTCCGCGAGAACTCGGTGAGAACATCCTTGCTATTTCAAATTCATTCGGATTTGGCGGTCACAACGCGGTTGTTGCTTTCAGAAGCTACAACTAGACGGCTCGGTTTATAAGTCCTAGATTGGCCTGATATCGGGCTGCTCGATAGGGTTCTAGGATATCGTCCCATGCCTGGCCGATAGCTAACCTAAGCATTCTGCTTAGCTCTCGATGATTGCCCGCAGATAGGTCGAGGGCGTTACGAATTCGCTCCTCACTGATCAGGATTTCCCCAGCTTGGTTAGTCTCTGCCCGAAATACGCCTAAACCTGGGGCAAGCATGAACCAGACGCCGCGCTCTTTGCCTTGCACCATAAGGTCAAGGGCTAGGGAACCGAAACGGTTCAGTCCCGAAACCATGTCTTCGGCCTGCAATTCCGAGCCCCTGAACGAGAACTCAGTCTTTACGGTACCTAATTGGAGGGGTTGGCTATGCCAAAAGATGTCTGCGCCACCAAGGAACTGGCTAACCTCGTCAACTATGGCTAACGGGCAGACGTGAATGACCAGGGTCGCCTCGACCTGATTCCTAGACATGTTAAACCTCCGATTGAAAGCTAGGTGCGTCTTCCCCAACGTCCTGACTTTATTCGGAGACTTTTAGATTACGTTGCATTCTCAAAATGCGCAATTCCACGATAGGCGCTGGCTAGCATAGAAGAAAGCCCCAAGAAAGGTCCAGAAATGGCCAAGTTGTATTTCAGATACGGCGCTATGAATAGCGGTAAGAGCACTGCGCTACTTCAGGTTGCTCACAACTATGAAGAGCGCGGCCAGCAGGTTCTCATCGCAAAACCGGCAGTCGATACCAAAGGTGATTCCACGATTGTATCTAGGCTAGGTGTTGATCGCAGAGTGGATTTTCTGGTTACCCCGGGAGATGATCTTAGGAAACTAGCTCACGAGCGGGCAAATGACTCGCTCATTATTCCAGGCATAAAAAATCTTTCATGTTTACTAATTGATGAGGCTCAGTTTCTTTCAAGGGACCAGGTAGATCAAGCATTTGAATTAGCTGTGCTGGATAACGTTCCGGTACTCTGCTACGGAATTCGAACAGATTTCTTAACCAATGGTTTTCCAGGCTCGCTAAGGCTTATGGAGATGGCTCATTCGTTAGAAGAGTTAAAAACAATTTGTCGCTGTGGCCGAAAGGCAATGTTTAACGGTAGAAAATTAGACGGTGAGTTTATTTTTGTTGGCGATCAAGTTGCCATCGACGGAGTTGAAGTCACCTACGAATCGCTCTGTGGCGTCTGCTATCTAAATGAACGTGGCTAATGGTCTCAAGATTCTTTAACGGTGTCATTTATCTTGGGCACGGAAGATATAGCTCAGAGATTTTTGTTGATGATGCTGGGACTATTACCTCTCAGCGTTATTTCTATGAGTCAGAACAGAAAGATGAAATTGACCTAAATGGGCAAATGCTTTTGCCAGCATTTCGCGACGCTCATAGTCATCCACTTTTTGCCGGTCGAGAGGCTTTAGGCTGTGAGGTCACAGGGTTAGCTTCCCTCAGCGCGATCGGCCAGAAGATCAATCGTTTTAGAAACGAGAATCCAAGCCTCACTTGGCTTGATGGGGCAAGTTACGACCGAAGCATCGTAGAACCCAAGACTAGACAGAGTCTAGATGACTTTGTCTCAGACATCCCCGTGGTGCTGCATGCCGATGATCACCACACACTATGGGTAAATACCAAGGCTCTTGAGGCAGCCGGGCTAATGAGTGGAAACCTCCCCTTGCTTGATGAAGGCTCGATTGATCTCGACAGCGATGGAATTCCGACTGGAATCCTTCGTGAGTGGCAGGCCATGCAGTTAGTTATGAATGCTGCGCCGAAACTTACACTCGAGGAGGACATCAGAGCTCTGCTAAAAGCAGAGGACATGATGCTCGCTTCCGGGATAGTTGAAGTGCAAGATGCTTGGATTGAGCGCGGTATGGCTGAGGTTTACCTAGCCGCTGAAGACCAACTCAAGTTGAACTATAAGTTGGCTATTAGAGTCGATGCCAAGAGTTTTCAATCAGATTTTGACTACGGAGTTTCGTTCATAGAAAGCTTCCAGAGCGACAGGGTAAAGATCCACGCCATAAAGTTCTTTATCGACGGGGTCTTCGGTTCAGCCACCGCTGCAGTTATAGACCCCTATGAAAGTAATGGTGGCTTCGGTGACTTGAATTGGTCTATGGCCGATCTTGTCGCTGCGATAAATCAAACCCATCGGACCAACTTGCAAACCCACATTCACGCAATTGGCGACAAGGCCGTTTCATTCGCACTTGAAGCTATTTCATTAGCCGAACGCGGAAAGTATGAACCGGTTATTGCCCACGCAGAACTTACCAACGCCGAACTCATAGCTAAGGCTAAGGAACTGGGTGTGGTTCTTTGCATGCAGCCTTATTGGGCTCAATACAACGGAATGCTGAATTCCTGTTCAGTGCACTTAGGTGAGAAAAGACTAAACAGTCTTTATGCCATCAAGGACATGCTTGCTGCCGGTGTTAATGTTGCCTTCTCAAGTGACTGGCCGGTTTCAAGCTATCGGCCGCTGGACGGCATCACAGTTGCTATGCATAGAAGAAGTAGCACTAATCAACAACCTCACAACCCTTCTCAAGCCATCTCCTTGGAACAAGCGCTAGATGCCTATAGCAATTCGGTGTGTAGGATGTTTGGAAACTCAAGTAGCGGCACCCTCGATGTTGGCCAGCCATTTGACGCAACCTTAGTTGATCGGGACTTAGGACAGCAAGACCTCGATGGCTTGTTAGCTACCGAGGTCTTGGCTGTTTATGTTTCAGGCGCTAAGTTATTTCCACATCACTAGCATCGAAAGTGCTGGGATAGTGACCTTGCCGGTCGACTTACCAGTTACCTTGATTGTGCGCAGAGTCATTGTGCCTGCTGTGTTCTTATCGACCACTACTTTGTAGGTACCCTTAGGAACATTGAAGGTCGCAGTCTTCGATGGGTCCGAGTTAGCCAAAACCACGATGTTCGACCATGGGTCACCAGCAGCTTTTCCGTTGATGGTCCAACCCAACTGACCGAATGTTCCATCCAGGAAGGTGATGTTGTCAAGAATCTTGTCTGCAGAGGTCATTCGGAAGGCTTTGTGTGCCTTACGAAGCGCAATCATGCCCTTGATGTAGTTCACCTGAGAGGCGTAGGTGATTCTGTTTCCCCACTTAAGTGAGTTCACCTGGTCTGTCGAGTTGTAGCTGTTCTTATTGAACTTCTTGGTTACCGGGTCATACTTGGTTCGCATGAACTCTTGACCTGCGTGTAGGAAAGGAATTCCCTGAGACACAAACAGCATAGAGGTACCTAGTTTTTGGGTCTCAGCGATTCTGGACAGCGGAATAGTTCTACCCATACTGGTTTGCAATTTATCGAAGAAGGTTCCGTTGTCGTGAGACTCGATGTAGTTAACCGTTTGATCAGGCTCGATTCCGCCGATCCACTCACCGGCTAGGCCTGGGAATGGGGCGTTACCGACTATTCCTGATTGGATACTGGCAAAATCTCCAAAACGCCCGCTAACCCAACCAATAGAGTCGTCAGACCAAACGTCACCTTTCATTCCATCTCTGATGATGGCGTTAAAGGTAGCGATTCCAGGAATCTTAGAGCTGTTAGCAAATGTTGCACGCTCCGCCTTTGGCAGTGTTCCCATGTCCCAACCTTCACCAAGGGTGATGATTGTTGGGTCAATCTCGTTCAACTGTGATCGAATTGCGTTCATAGTCGTGATATCGATTAGACCCATTAGGTCAAATCGATAACCGTCCATCTTGTATTCCTTGGTCCAGTACTTTACTGAGTCCTGAATGTACTTGCTAACCATTGGGTTTTCGGTAGCTGTGTCATTTCCACAACCGGAACCACTCGTCTTAGTGCCAGTAGCATCGCGACGGTACCAGTAGCCAGGAACTAACTTTTCAAAGGAGAAGTTAGTGCTGTCCTGCACGTGGTTGTAGACAACGTCCATGATTACGCGCAATTTGTTGTCGTGCATAGCCTTGATTGCAGTCTTGAGTTCTCTAATTCTGGCCTTCGGGTCAGCGGGGTTCGAGGAGTAGGAACCCTCTGGAACGTTGTAGTTCTTCGGATCATAACCCCAGTTGAATTGGTTTCCTTCGCCAGTTTCATCAACCGATCCAAAGTCATAAACCGGAAGAAGTTCGACGTGCGTTACACCAAGGTCCTTGATTGAGGCTAGACCGGTAAGGGTGGTCTTGCCCTTTGAAGTGAACTTAGTATTCGGCTCAGTAAAGGCAAGGTACTTGCCCTTATTGGCACTGGATATGCCGCTGGTTTTGTCGATTGAAAGATCTCGAACGTGAAGCTCATAGACAATCGCGTCAGTTGGATTACCAGTGGAGAAGTTATTCGGCCTCTGGTGCGCGTCCCAACCGACAGGGTCTGTGGAATCTAGATCGACGACCACACCGCGGTTACCATTAATGGTTGTGGCTCTAACGTAAGGGTCAATAGCTTCATTTGTCTTTAGACCAAACTTGGCCCGATACATGTAAATAGTTCCATCCTGATTACCGTCAAGAGTGTAGGTCCAGGTTCCCTTTACGCTCTTATTCATCTGATAGACATTGCTAGGAGATGCAGCATCTGCAGTTGCGTAGGTAACCAGTTCGAGCTGGTCGCTGGTGGGCGCCCATACCCTAAAGTCTGTTTTCGCCGCAGTGTAGGTATTACCTAGATCTTCACCACTGTAGTAATACTGATCGTTGAACTCTTGCAGATTCCATAATGAACCCAGATCCGATTCCTGATTTCCATACACCGGGTGGCTAATTGTGTAAGCGCTACCGATTCTCACATTTTCAACAAGGTTGATCGTGGTGAAGTATCCTCCGGCAGGTGTTCCAGTCAGAGCTGTAAAACTGTCGATAGCAACAGGGTTATTCAATGAATCTCTTAATTCAAAGTTGGCTTTTTCATTATCGAGATTGAAGTTGTTGTCAAAGGTAAGTTTTATTTGCTTTAGACCAGTGACTTGAGCCCCAAGAAGACTCGGCTGACTGGAAGGTTTCTTAGTCCAAATAAACTTTGAACCACTCTTTACCCAGATCTCCGCTGTTGGAATACCATCAACATCTTTGAATTCACGAATGAAACGGTCGCCGTCAGGGTCCTTATCCCAGTTTGGTGTTCGAATAATGAAGCCAACAGATTGCGCGTTAGCTGAACCTGGAAGATCCCACTGGCCGACAGCCCCATAATCGTCAAGATTGTAGGCCACACCTGTTTTGTTAAATTCGTAGGCCTTGCCATCAGCTCCATCCCACCACATCCAAACATTCCATGGGTTATATGGGGCTGATCTTTGATAGTGAATTATCACTCGCTTGTCACCAGCAGCGCGGCTTGGCTTGGCATCTATGGCAACAAGACCAGTAAGCACTACGAAGATGGACAGAATTAGGCCGATTAGGCGCTTAGGTGAAGCAGAAATACGCACAATATTCTCTTTCCTGACGGGGTTAATAAGACTGTAAGCGTTTACCTATGCTTTTCCCAGCCAACTCAAGATTCTCTAAGGGAGTCGTTATCTAAAAGTTACTTGGTGGGGCGTGCGGGACTTGAACCCGCGACCGACGGATTATGAGTCCGCTGCTCTAACCGGCTGAGCTAACGCCCCCAGCCTCTACTAGATTACTGCTCTAGACGCTTTATTGTTTTCTTCGCCTTGCTGACGGTCTTTTTGACCCCTTTACGGACCTGTCGATCGACCTTCTTGGCACGTTTGACGACATCCTTGCGGATGTCCTTGATTTCGCCACCAATGCGGCCAAGAGCAATTAGGGCTTGGCGACGCATTTTTTGTTCGGCTCGTCTAACCGCTAAACTCAACCGTCCAATTGGGCGAGAATACTCCTCTAGGTTGTCATCGCTTTGCTGTCTAGCGTCCTCGTCTCCCCGATAGAGTCCCTCAAAAATGGCAAGCGTTCGCTTTATGTCGTGGCTTTGAATCAGGTGAATGGAGTTTTCTGAGAGTCTGTCCAACTCTTTTTGATCCGCGGTGGCTATCTTCAGTAGGCATCTAGCAAAATCATCGACATCATCTGGTTCGAAGAGATAACCGTTATCGCCGTTGTGAACCAGGTGTGGCAACGCCATAGCATTTGCTGCAATTACCGGTCTACCAGAAGCCATGGCCTCCATTGTTGCTATCGATTGCAACTCGGCAATCGAAGGCATCGCAAATACAGTTGCTCTTTCATATGCCAAAGGGAGTTCTTCTTCAGTAATGTGCCCTAAGAACTTGACGCGATCGGCAATACCAACTTCAGCCGCTAGTTCACCTAGATATTTGCGCTGACTTCCATCACCGGCAATTTCCACGAAGACATCAATTTCGCTGGGTAGCTTGGCAACGGCCCTGATGAGATTGTGTATGTGCTTTTCCCAGTCAAGGCGTCCCAAAAAGAGAATTCTGAAAGGCTTGTTGGAAGTTCTCGTTGGGTTGGCAAATTTAGTTGCATCGATACCGCAAGAGATAGAAAGAACATTCTCAATACCGGCAGCTTGTTCAAGTAGCTCGGCAGCGCGTCTAGTTGGGGTTGTAACATGATCAAACTTGGCTAGAACTTTACCGGTATCTTTCCAGAGCTTCGCCTTTACCCTTTGCTCAAGAAAAGAAGGTAAATGCATATACTTCAAAAGATTCTCAGGCATTAGGTGATTGGTAGCGATAAGCCTGATGCCACGCTCCTTACCGCTTCTTACCAGGACTCGACCCAAGACCACGTGTGATTGGGAGTGAATTGCATCAGGTTCGATTTCGTCAAGAATCTTATCGACATGTTTTTTCAAAGTCTGTGGCCAGACAAACCTTAGGGTTTTATGAATCAAAAGTCTGTGGCTACGCAAACGATGCACGGTCATGCTTACGCCATCATGAACCTCAGTGAAGGTCCCCCACTTGTCGCTAAAGGCAGGTGCTAAAACATGAACATCGTTTCCATTTCGAACCAAACCACCGGCTAGGCGTTCGGTGAATCTTGCCGCACCGTTGATATCCGGTGGAAAGGTGTCTGAGGCAATAAGCACGCGCAGGGGTTTACCCGGATGCCTAGTTGACTGTGCCAATGGAAAAACCTGTCTATTTGGGTTGGAGGATTCTGGCTTTCTTAGCCTGGTCTAAGTTTACCCTAGGCACGCTTTATAAGCTCTGGATGCACCTTTGACAACAAGTAAACGCCAACAACCGCCACTGCTCCGCTAGCTAAGAAGCCCACCATAATCGGCACTGAGGCGTTCATGGCCTCATTGAGCACCACAACACCGATGCTAACGGCAACCAGAGGGTCGATAACGGTAAGGCCGGCCACGACCAGATCCGGCGGCCCCGAGGTGTATGCGTTTTGAACAAACCAACCACCTAATAGTCCCGCCACGACCAGACAAACTAGTGCCAAGAGGGTTAGCCCATCGGTCAGCAATTCGAAACGGAAATTCACAATTCGGTCATAACCGCCTTGGCTAAATAGCCTTTTCAAAACAACTTTGGTAAGCGTTGCCACAAAACCGAACAGCACTCCCGCACCTACAATAAATGTCAAGGGTTTGAAGTTAGCCGCACCCTTGAACTGAACAACTAGACCGATGGCAATCAAACTTATCACCAAGGCAAGAATGTAGATCAGCGCGTTGTCATCAATTGCTGGTTCAACGGCAACTTCGTGAGCCATAACGACGAAAGCACCTAAACCAACAGTGCAAAGCAGGATCGCATAAATGGAGCCTGCGTTTAGCGGGGTCTTGGTTATCCGCGAATTAAGTATCGAGGTTAACACCAGAGCGATTGCGCCAATCGGTTGAACCAAAATCAATGGTGCCAGTAACAGAGCCGTGAATTGCAAAGCTAAGGCGACTATCGAAATAAAAAGTCCGGTCACCCACTGAGGATGTCGAATTAGATTCAGCAATTGTCTAAAGGTGAAATGTGATCTTCCCGAAAGGGCGGCTTTCTTCTGGATGCCAACGGCACCGTTTTGCAGTTGCGAGCCAACAGCAAGTGCAACAGCCGATAGCACGGCAAGGGAAATCGCTAATAGCTTCAAAACTCTCCCACCCAAATCTTTGGATTAAGCCTAGCGAGGATAACCTGATTGAACTGCGATAAATTAGAGCAATGATTAGGCCAATTTTTATCACTGGGGACCCCGTCCTGCACCAGCCAGCCAAGGAAGTTACCGAGTTCAATCAGGAACTCAGAAACCTTGTCCAAGACATGTATGAAACTATGGATGAAGCCCCAGGAGTTGGCCTAGCTGCCCCGCAAATAGGAGTGCCTCTCAGAGTTTTCGTCTATGACTGGGACGCCGAAGATGGCTCAGCCCAGCGTGGGGTGGTGATTAATCCCGTGCTTGATCTCTCTGAAATACCTGCTGGAGAACCCGATTGGGAGACAGAATCTGAAGGTTGCCTGAGCGTTCCAGGTGAGCGCTTTCCAATCAAAAGAGCCCAGAAGGCAACTGTTCGAGGTTTAGACCTGGAACAAAATCCAGTAGTCATAGAAGCTACCGGCTGGTTTGCTCGAATATTCCAACACGAATTTGACCATTTGAACGGCACGCTTTACGTTGACCGTTTAGTTGAACCACACAAGAGCGATAGTCAAAAGATCATCGCTGAGAGAGGCTGGGGTAAACCTGGCTTATCTTGGCTACCCGGTGAGGAAAAACTAGAGGGTTAGCTCTCCAAGTTCATGCAATTTGAGTAACAACTGCGACCTGGTACTCAATAACAGGAGATTCTGCGCTTTAGAGATTGTTTGCCTGACCTTTAGCTTTGGTACCTGAACTATCTGGGCGATTTGGGCATCGGTTTTTAGTTCACAGAAGCTTCTGATAATTGCTTCTTCCTTGCCATCCAAAACATCTAGAGCGAGAGAAGCTTTAGCGAACTCCTCCTCGGTGGTTTTACCCGACTGGATCTCAGGAAGAATATCCCTTATTCCAAAATCTGCATCAGAGTCAGAGCATCTAATTACCGTTGCAACGAATCGCTCGATTCCCTGGTCGATAAACACTGCATCAACTGCCCCAGCTTCGACAGCCAGAATTCTAGATTCCAGATTATCATAAGGTGATGAAATCAAGAACCTACCAACCTCGGTTGCATTGATTTTAGCGAGTGCATGAATAGCTCGCACAAAATCAAATGCTGAGCTGTTTGGTAGACGCTGGTCTAGAACAACAACATCAAAGTTATAAGACAAAATCTCGTCGGCGCTAAGCCCAAATCCATCTGAGTCAGTGACAACTTGAACATTGGGAGTTGCCTCTAAAGCTGCACGCCTAGCTCCCCTTAGTATTTCGGATCCGCCAATAAGAGCGACACGCAATACTTTAGGCACGGTTAGTTGCCCTTTGAATACTTCGCAACGTTCGGGAAAGCCGCTGAAACAGTGAAGCCAACTCCGGGGACTCTGGTGAATTCTATGTTTCCTTCAAACAGGACAACTCGTTCAGCCATAGCTGTCAGCCCCGGTCCAGTCAGATGCTCAACAAGGGCTTTCTGATCTTCGAGCACCCCATACTCGTTTGGTTCGGCAGCCATTGCTCGGCTAACTTCCTCACCGTTGTCCTTGATTAGGATCTGCAGAGCCTTATCCTTCCAAATGAAGTCAATATCGACACCGGTATTGATTGGTGCGTGCTTTCGAACGTTATCCAAAGAATCAAAAACGATTCGATAGATAACCAATGAAATGCCGTCGTTGAGAGAAAGTGGTGTCCCGGTCTCTCTAAAGTTCACACCAAACCCAAATTCGCGATAAGAAATATAAAGCGCGTTCAGGTCTCTAAGACCCGGTAGCGCTAATGCTTTTCTATCTTGAAGACCTAGAAGATCAGATAAGCGCCTAATCTCATGGAACGAAGTTTTTATTCCAGAGTGAAGATTCTCAACTACCCTTGAGGCAACTGTTGGATCGGACTTTAAGGCATAGCCACCTGATTCAGCTAGAACTAAGTTAGCGCTGGTTTGATCAAGGAGCAGATCGGTAACGTCTTTAGCGATACCGAATCTTCTGTCTTGTTCAGCTAAAGCTAATTCGGCACTGGCTAATCTAGTTTCCATAAGGGCAACGTCAACGCTGGTGCCAACGTGGTTTAGTTGGGTGTAGATCAATCGACCAATGAACCACGCGTTGGCGGTGATGGCAAGTAGTGCCACAAATCCGGCAACAGAAATTGCAATCTTGGCATCTCCTGTTGGTAACTCAATCCCGTAGATGGACCCACCTACCGGAAGCTGAAAAACATTCCAGAAGTAAACGGTTGTGCCGAGAGCAACATTCAAGACAAAGGCAACAAGTCTCTCCCATTTAGAAGAGAAGGCAGCTAATACAAATAGTGCCAACGTTGCAGCAAGTTGACTAAGTTGTGGCTCTAGCCCGTTCACCAGAGGGATAAAAAGTCCAATTGAAAAAAGTGAGATAGACAGCCAAGGCAATGCTCTTGAAAAAGCGATTGAGCTTGCCAAAACAAAAGATGCAAGCAGGGTTGGAGTACCTTGTAGCCAAAGATCTAAGCCACCGAGAATTAGAAAGGATACGGCCCCGACCAAGGCGGCTGGAAGCCACTTCTGGTCACGAATCCAAAGAAACATTTGGTCTCCAAAAGGGCCTAATTGTTTTGCTCCCCGGCTTGGACTCGAACCAAGAACCTATCGGTTAACAGCCGATTGCTCTGCCAATTGAGCTACCGAGGAATGTGCCGTTTAAGGCAACTTGAATACTTTACCAAACTTTGGCTAGTTAATAACCAAGAGCTGGATCGACCAAGCCCACCCATTGGCCCTTGCCCTGATAGGCAGCCAGATTCTCCCTAATTCTGATGGAGAATAACCTAACCACCTGGGCGTTGGTATCGGCCGTATGTGGGGTAATAATGACGTTTTTTGCCTCCCATAGTGAATGCCCGTCGGGAAGCGGCTCAGGATCGGTGACATCAACCCCAGCTCCGGCAATCTGGCCAGAATTCAGGGCATAAGTCAGATCTTCGGTTACCACCACTGCCCCGCGGGCAATATTCACCAAATAAGCCGAGTCCTTCATCAGCTGGAATCTCGCCCGGTTGAATAAACCGGTCGTCTTCTCGGTAAGCGAGCAAGCCAAAATGACCCAATCAGCTTTAGGCAACTCGCTGTCCAATTGGTCAAGAAGAACAACTTTTTTCGCTCCAGAGATCGGTAAATCTCTATTCCTGACCACGGTGATGTTTGCCCTAAACGGGGTGAGCAGTCTTATTAGTTCTTCGGCTATGCCACCGCCACCAACAATCAAAATGCTGGAATCGTATAGCGAAGCTGCAAATTTCCTACCCCAACTCCTAGCCATTACGCGTTCTGGGATTACCCGACCAAGTGCCATAGCTAACATGAGCGCGTGTTCGGCAACTGGTTCACGATAGGAACCTTTCGCGCAGGCAAATCGAATTGGCAATTTAATTACTTCTTGAAAGGCATCGACCCCGGCAAAAGGGAGCTGAACAAATTCAAGTTGTGGGTTAGCGGCTATGGTGTCAGCTAAACCTTTTGGATCCGAGTAGTCAGTCCAAATCAAAGCACCAACACTTTTATCCAGCGAGCTTAGTTGGCAGCCGCTATCAATAACCGCCTGCTCATAGGCTGGAAAAGATTTTGGAGCAATACATACTTTGGTTCTGTCTAGGGTCATGGCAGGGCTCGAATCTTTTCTTCAAGAGCAACTAGATCTCGTTGCAGTTTCATGTGCTGATCAGCCTGAGTATCCAGGTCTAGCAAGGCAAGAGCACTAATCAAGGCCGCTCTGTTTCGTACCAGAATTTTCTTGACTGCAGCCGCAATGACACCTTCGGCATAACCTTTGGCCTGGTCAGCATTTGAAATAGGAAGTGGCTTGACAGCCAAAGATCTAATCAACGAGTGTAAAGGCTCTGGTGAGTTCGATAAAACCTTTTCGACCCAGTTTGGACTGTTTATGTCTGCGACAGATTGAATTGCCGCCTGAGCAACAACGCTATATGAAACAGTTGCAAACAATTCCGAACACACTTGCCTTAACGATTCAATTGACCACTCGCTGGGTAATTGAAGCAAAACGGCTAGCACCTCTTGTTCAAAACGAGTATTCGCGTCGTTCAAATTTGGTGCTGGAAACTCCGGTGCCTCATCCTCAAAACCGGGTTCGACAGGGTCAAGATCGCCTCGCCTAGATCCTTGCACCGCTTGGGCACGCTGTTTAGCTAACTCTTGATTGAGTAGCCGATTGATCTCATCTGCTCCTAGCTGCACCTTGGCCGCCAGTATCCTGACATATTCTTCCCGAGCACCAAGATCTTTCACCCTGACTAGGACAGTTACCGCTGCCGTTGCGGCTGAGAGCCTACCTGGGTAAGAAGTTAGATCATGGCCGAGTATCTTTTGGTCAATTGCAAACTCATAGATAGGTCGGCGGCTTGAAATCATGGCCACTACGGCAGCATCGCCTTTTTGAATTCTTAGATCACAAGGGTCTAAACCATCAGGACCAACCGCTACGAAGGTAGAGGCAATGAACTTATTTGAGCTTTCAAAAGCGCGCATAGCCGCTTTCTGTCCCGCAGCATCTGGATCAAAGGTAAAAATCACTGCGGCGGCCTGATCGGACGAACCAAAAAGTTGATTGATCTTTCGGATGTGGTCATCTCCGAAGGCTGTGCCACAGGTAGCCACTGCGGTTTTGATTCCGGCTAGATGGCATGCCATCACATCGGTATAGCCCTCCACCACAACTACCTGACGGTTCTGGACTATTTCTTTCTTGGCTAGGTCTAAACCGTAGAGTACCTGTGACTTGTGATAAATCGGAGTCTCCGAAGTGTTCACATACTTAGCCAACGGATCGTCTTCATAGATTTTTCGAGCACCAAAACCAATAACCGAATTTGTAGCATCACGAATCGGCCAAATCAGTCGGCCACGGAACTTGTCGTAACGTTTGCCCTCTTTGGCAACTATTAGATCAACCTTGATTAGTTCATCTTCGCTGAAACCCTGAGCTTTCAGGGCATCAGATAGCGCGCTCCAGCCCTTTGGTGCGTAACCGATGCCGAACTGTTCGGCGGCAGTCTTGTCAAAATTACGGGCACTTAGGAAGGTTCTGGCAGTTTGAGCTTCGGGAGAATTCAATTGCTCTGCAAAGAATTTAGCTGCAGCTTCATTGGCTGCAAACAGCCTGGCTCGGTTGACTCCGTCATCCCGACCACCAGACTCATACTGAATCTGATAAGAAATCTTCGAAGCACACTTCTCTACCGCTTCATAGAAAGTGATGTTTTCCATCTTTTGCAGAAACTTATAAACATCGCCACCTTCGCCACAACCAAAGCAGTGGTAGAAACCCTGATCTGGCCGAACGTTAAACGACGGCGATTTCTCATCGTGAAAAGGACACAGTCCCTTTAGCGAGCCAACCCCACCAGTTTTCAACTGGACATACTCTCCGACAATCTCGGCAATGCTAACCCGCTGCTTAATCTCTTCTATGTCCCGTTGCGGAATCCGACCAGCCATCTATAGAGTCCGCTTCTTTGAACCGATTAGAGCATTGTGAAGTTTTAGGGCCGCGGCGTCGGTGAATACTGCAATCTGATCCACGATTACTCGACGTTGCTCTTGCTCCGTGCCTGCCTTTTGCCACTGCAAAGCACTGTATTGGTCGAGGTATTCGCCGTTGGATTGGAGTAAGACATCGGCTAGTTCAATCAGCAGGGCTCGTTGCCACTCATAAAAGGGCCTACGCTTTTCGGTGGACATCAAAAAATAAGAAACCAATCCCTTAAATATCGCAATCTCTGCTGCAACCTCATTTGGAACCACTACGTCAGCGGCATACCTAGCGAAAGTTGAATCCGGATTAGCTTTGAAAGTTGCATCTGTAGTTCTTGAAACAAAACTTCCAATCACCGAGGAAGTAAGGTTTTTGAGAGCCCCTGCCTGACGTGGAGTTCCGCTCCAGGCTTTAAGCCAGTTTGGATTCTCCTGAAGTCGATTGAAGGCTGCGGCCAGTTCGAATCTTGGTATTCGATTTCCATTCCAGCGCTCAATCTCAGTCACCAAGGCATCCTCGTTGGAATTTAGATCTTCAAGCTTGATGGCACCATCAACTACCGCATCCTCAAAATCATGCACCGAGTAGGCGACATCGTCACTAAAATCCATGATCTGAGCTTCAAAACACTTCACATTGACCGGTGCGTCTTGACGGATCCAATCGAAAACAGGAACATCGTCCTGATAGACACCAAACTTGAGTGAGCGATCCGCACCGGTGTCTGGCACCGCATCGGCAAGTGTCCAAGGATATTTACAACAGGCATCTAGGGTTGCCCTAGTTAGATTCAAACCAAATGGGATACCCTCGGTCGAATAAACCTTTTGTTCAATACGGGTTAGGATTCGCAAGGTTTGGGCATTACCTTCAAAGCCACCAAAGTCTTTCGCCCACTCGTTCAGCGCCTTTTCACCATTGTGACCAAATGGCGGATGCCCTAGATCGTGAGCTAGGCAAGCCGAGTCAACCACATCTGGATCAATACCAAACTCAACGGCCATCTCTCGACCAACTTGAGCAACCTCTAGAGAATGGGTAAGCCTGGTTCTAGCAAAATCCCCAGCTCCTGGGGTTAGCACCTGAGTTTTTGCGCCTAGTCTTCTAAGCGCTGAAGAGTGAACCACTCGAGCCCGATCCCGAGCGAATTCGGTGCGAGCAGAACGACCGGTACCGCTTTCGGCAAGCAGTCGTTCTCTATCACTTTCAGAGTACTGATGACTCATCCGCCAGATACTCCTAGTTCAGCTTCGCTAAGCATCTTTCGCTGATCACCTTCAAGTTCTCTAGAGTTCAACCAATTCTCTGGCAGAGCACAAACTTTAGCACCGCCGAGCCTACCTCGCGGTCCTTCGGCTAGTTCACCAGGATATGGCAAAGACCAGTCTAGGGTTCCGAGTATGTCATCCATCTGGGTAAGGGACTCAACCTGTGCAAGAGCAGCTCTAAATTCCCCACCAACTGGATAGCCTTTGAAGTACCAGGCAACATGCTTGCGGATATCGCGGCAAGCGCGCTCCTCCGATTCAAAGAACTCGACTAAAAGCAACGCGTGCTGTTTGAAGGCCTGAGCAACTTCACCCAAGGTCGGTTGAACCGGATCAATTGCTTTATCTGAGTTTGGATCGAGGGCATATTCTTCAAAAGCCTTTTGCAGGTCAGCGAATAGCCAGGGCCTACCTAAACAACCTCTACCAACCACAACGCCATCAACCCCGGTCTGGCGCATCATCCGAATGGCATCGCTGGCTGACCAGATGTCTCCATTACCAAGAACCTGCACGTCTCTAAGTGAGTCCTTTAGCTCATAGATGGCGTTCCAGTCTGCGTTTCCCGAGTAATACTCCGCAGCCGTACGACCGTGTAGTGCGACTGCGGCAGCGCCAGCGTCCGCAGCTGCCTTCCCTGATTCCAAGAAGGTCAGGTGATTACTATCAATTCCCTTGCGCATTTTTACGGTGACAGGAATATCTCCTGCCGCCTTTACAGCAGCGATAACGATAGCTCGGAATAGATCTTGTTTATAGGGAAGTGCGGCTCCGCCGCCTTTACGGGTTACCTTTGGCACCGGACAGCCAAAGTTCAAGTCGATGTGGTCAGCGCGATTCTCTGCGACCAGCATGGTCACCGCCTCGGCAATAGTTTTGGGATCAACCCCGTAAAGCTGAACAGATCTTATATTTTCACTCTCGTGATGGCCAATCAAACGCATCGATTCTTCGGTTCTTTCAACTAAAGCCCTTGAAGTTACCATTTCACTTACATACAACCCGCCACCGTATTCACGGCACAGCCTACGAAAAGCGGTGTTGGTTATCCCCGCCATTGGCGCAAGCACCACTGGCGTGGTTATCGAAATGGCACCGTATTGAAGCAAATCTTCTCCCCTACTAGGAAATCAGTTTTGCAGCTAGGTATGACTTCAAGTTATCCAGTGAGACTCTCTCCTGAGCCATGCTGTCTCGTTCACGAACGGTGACTGCTTGGTCCTCCAGAGACTCAAAGTCGACAGTGACACAGAATGGAGTTCCGATTTCATCTTGACGACGATACCTTCTACCAATAGCGCCAGAATCATCGAAGTCGATGTTCCAGTTTCTTCTCAAATCTTGAGCAAGGTTTCTAGCCACCGGCGATAGGTCTTCATTGCGCGATAGCGGTAAAACAGCAGCTTTAATTGGAGCCAGACGATAATCAAGACGAAGCACAGTTCGAATGTCTACGCCACCTTTGGTATTTGGTGCCTCGTCTTCTGCATATGCGTCAACCAAGAATGCCATAAGTGATCTAGTAAGTCCGGCCGCCGGTTCAATAACGTAAGGTGTCCACCTCTCGCCCTTAGCTTGATCGAAGTAACTGAGGTCAACACCTGATTCTCTAGAGTGGGTGGTTAGGTCGAAGTCAGTGCGGTTAGCGATACCCTCAAGCTCACCAAATTCACTGCCTTGGAAGCCAAAGCGATACTCAATATCCACTGTTCGCTTTGAGTAGTGTGAAAGCTTTTCTTTCGGATGTTCAAATAAGCGCAAGTTATCTCTGTTGATACCTAAATCTAGATACCAGTTCAAACGCTCTTCAATCCAATACTCATGCCAACTCTCGTCGGTGCCAGGTTCAACGAAGAATTCCATCTCCATTTGTTCGAACTCACGAGTTCGGAAAATGAAGTTTCCTGGAGTGATCTCGTTACGGAAAGATTTACCGATCTGTCCGATTCCAAACGGTGGCTTCATCCGCGCAGCGCCAAGAACGTTGGCGAAATTTACAAAAATACCTTGAGCCGTCTCTGGTCGCAGATAATGTAGTCCAGACTCATCTTCAACTGGACCCAGATAGGTCTTCAGAAGGCCGTTAAAAAGTTTCGGTTCGGTCCAGGTGTCCTTACTACCGCAGTTTGGGCATGGAATCTCGGCCAGCGAGGCGGGAGCCCGGCCCTTCTTTTCCTCAAAAGCCTCCTCAAGGTGATCAGCCCTAAAACGCTTGTGACAAGAAGTGCACTCAATCAGCGGATCAACGAATTCTTTGACGTGACCGGAGCTTTCCCAAACCTTCTTCGGCAGAATAACCGATGAATCCAAACCGACAATGTCGTCTCTACTATTGACGATTGCTTGCCACCACTGGCGTTTGATGTTTTCTTTGAGTTCCACCCCGAGCGGTCCATAGTCCCAGGCGGAACGAGTTCCACCATAGATTTCACCGGCTGGAAAAACAAAGCCTCTGCGCTTTGCTAGAGAAATAACTGAATCTAGGCGTGATGGGGCTGCCATTTATGCTCCCTTGGTTAGGCACCGTTGGCTACGGTGTCTCAGATAGTTAGTTTACCTGCCCTTAGGTCTATCCTCGGCTTTACCAAAGCGTCTATTGCGCTTGGTGTATTCGCCTAGGGCCTGCCATAGATGCTCCCGATTGAAATCTGGCCAGAGCACGTCCATGAAGACAAATTCCGCATAGGCAGATTGCCAGAGCAGAAAATTGCTTATTCGCTTCTCTCCACTGGATCGGATGAACAGGTCAACGTCGGGTAAATCTTTTGTTAGCAGATACTTCTGCACGGTTTTATCGGTGATCTTGCCCGGTAGCTTTCCAGCGGCCTGGTCCTCAACCATTCTGCTAATCGCATCGACAATTTCTCCACGACCCCCGTAATTCACACACATGGTGAACACTAAACCCGTATTACGTTTAGTCAGTTTCTCCGCGGTTACTAGTTGATCAACCACACTCGGCCACAACCTAGGTCTAATCCCAACCCAACGAATTTTCACGTTCCAAGAGTTAAGCTGATCACGACGGCGAAGTAAGACTTCCCTGTTGTAGTTCATCAGGAACTTGACCTCTTCGGGAGATCGCTTCCAATTCTCGGTTGAGAAAGCAAACACAGTCAGATACTTAACCCCAGCTTGGATAGCTCCCTCAATCACATCCATAAGTGCAGCTTCACCGGCTCGATGACCTTCAACTCTGGTTAGTCCTCTTGCATTTGCCCAACGTCCATTACCGTCCATGACTATGGCGACGTGTTGCGGAACACTGCCTGAAAACTTTGGCTTTTTCATGTTCGCTCCAAATGATTAATTGATTTCAAACCCTTGTCGATATGCCACTGGGTATAAGCGCTGACGAGCCCGGTAGCAGCCAGTTTAACCGAATCGGAAGCTGTGTCGACTATCTCCCAATCGCCAGCTAGAAGCGCACCGAGGACCAGTGTTGTATCCTTACCGATAATCGCTGCTGCTGGGGTTAGACAACGATCACAGACCACCCCTCCAGTTTGAACATAAAATGCACCGTGTGGTCCAGGTTCAGAGCAGGTAGTGCAGTCAACAAAGTTTGGAGCCCAACCGGCAATTGCAAGAGCTCGAAGTAGGTATGAATTCAGAATAAGTTTCGGCTCATGTTCTTTTTTAGCCAAAGAACGTAGCGCACCGACCAGTAGTAGATACTGACTGGTTGCCGGTTCATCGTCAGTAAGTTTAAGAGCCGTCTCGCAGATTACATTCGCCACCGTGTATGAATCATATTCATCGCTAATCACACCCCCATATGCACCAATAATCTCTACCTGAGTCACTGTGTCTAAATTCTTACCTTCATAGCATTGAACATCTACCGCCATGAAAGGTTCAAGCCTGGCGCCTAACTTTGATGCTGTCCTTCTAACGCCTTTTGCAACCGCGCGAACTTGGCCGTGATAGCGAGTCAGCATTGTCACGATGCGGTCTGCTTCACCCAATTTATGGGTTCTAAGCACGACTGCTTCATCTCGATAGGTAGGCACCTAACAAGTATTACCGTTGCGAGCGGTTAACCGCTGAAATGACAGCCTTAAGTGAAGCAGTTGAAATATCGCCATCAATACCAACTCCCCAGAGGGTTTTACCCGCAACGGATAGCTCAACGTAGGCTGCAGCCTGAGCATCCCCGGAAGCGCTCAGGGTGTGTTCGGTGTAATCCAGTAGCGATACTGTTATCCCCTGCTTGGCCAGGATCTCTAGGAACGCCGAAATAGGACCGTTTCCGCGGCCTTCAACTTTCAGTTCCTGATCACCGTCACGCAGGGTGGCTCGAAGTTCAACCACTCCATCAAGTTCAGAGTTAGTCTGCATTTGCTTTAGTTCGAACCTGCCCCACTTCTTGCTTTTATCCTGGCTTGGTAAATATTCGTCTTGGAATATGTCCCAAAGCTCAGCCGAGGTGACCTCGCCGCCCTCGCTGTCGGTTCGGTTCTGAACGACTCGGCTGAACTCGATTTGTAGTCTTCTAGGTAGTTCTAGGTTGTGATCAGTCTTCAATAGGTAGGCAACACCGCCCTTGCCAGATTGAGAATTGACTCTAATTACCGCTTCGTAGCTGCGACCGACATCCATTGGATCAATCGGCAGGTATGGCACAGACCAAATCAGATCATTCACACCAACACCTTGAGCCTGGGCATCTCGTTCCATACTCTCGAAACCTTTTTTAATGGCATCCTGATGAGAACCGGAAAACGCTGTGTAGACAAGGTCACCACCATAGGGTGCTCTTTCGGGAACCCTCAACTGATTGCAGTATTCAACCGTCCGCTTTATCTCATCCAGGTTTGAAAAATCAATCTGTGGGTCAATGCCTTGGCTAAACAGATTTAGTCCTAGAGTGACCAGATCAACATTTCCAGTTCGTTCACCGTTGCCAAATAGACAGCCCTCAATCCGGTCTGCACCAGCCATGTAACCGAGTTCGGCTGCAGCAACTGCGGTACCCCTGTCGTTGTGTGGATGAAGACTTAGAATTACCGATTCACGATTGATTAGATTTCTCGACATCCACTCGATCGAGTCGGCATAAACGTTTGGTGTTGCCATCTCGACCGTAGCCGGCAGATTGATGATCATCTTATGTTCAGGAGTTGGTTCGAATGCAGCGATCACCGCATTACAAACATCTCGAGCAAATTCCAACTCGGTACCGGTATAAGACTCAGGAGAATATTCATAGTAGACAGTGGTTTCTGGAACAGTCTTTTCCAGCTCAAGACATTTCCTTGCTCCCGCTAGAGCTATGTCAATGACGCCCTGCTTATCCGTATTGAATACCACCCTACGTTGTAGCACCGAGGTTGAATTGTAGAGGTGCATCACTACTTTTTTGGCACCTCTAATCGACTCATAGGTGCGTTCAATTAGATGATCTCTGGCCTGGGTAAGAACCTGAATCGTGACATCTTCGGGAATGTGATTGCCCACGATAAGCTCACGAACAAAGTCAAAGTCGGTCTGCGAAGCAGATGGGAAACCCACTTCGATTTCCTTATATCCCATCTTGACCAGAAGTTGGAACATCTTCATTTTGCGCTCTGGGCTCATCGGATCAATCAGCGCTTGATTACCATCGCGCAGATCCACAGCACACCACAGTGGAGCTTTGGTAATTGTTTTAGTAGGCCAGGTTCTATCTGGCAGGGATACCGGTATCTGTTCGTGAAAAGGACGATATTTGTGTATCGGCATTGCCGATCGTTTTTGATTGTTCTTCATTTATGAATCCTTGAGGTATGAATTTTTGGGCTGGGAATGGCTGAATTCTCCGCGACGAGGGAAGAAACTAGATCCCGTCGCGGCTACTAAGCAGGAGCCCGAAGAACATGGCTAAAGGCTAGCACAGCCTAAAGTCCGAGTCGACCCAACTGTTTTGGATCAGATTGCCAGGCCGGAGCGACTTTGACATGAATTTTTAGCATTACTTTAGAGCCAACTAGAGCCTCAATCTCTTTTCTGGCTTGACTACCGATTTCTTTTAGCCTTGAGCCACCCTTACCAATAATGATTGGCTTTTGACTGTCGCGCTCCACCCACAAGTTGGCGTGGATGTCGTAAATCTCAGAATCTTCGCGCTTGCCATGCTCATCAATGGTTACCGCAAGGGAATGGGGCAATTCTTCTCGTGACTCCTCAAGGGCAGCTTCTCTGATTAGTTCACAGATCCGAGATTCCAAAGACTCTTCGGTTTTCTGATCCTCAGGATACAAAGCCTGAGATACCGGTAGTAGGGATCCCAAGACATCTTTGAGTTCCTCCAACTGCTCACCGGAGATGGCACTGACGGGAACTATAGCTGCCCAATTACGCAGCGCATCTACCGCAATTAGCTGGCTAGCCAAGACATCACGGGTTACCTTCTCGGATTTAGTTACCAAGGCAACTAATTTAGCTCTCGGGTATTTATCCAATGAAGCATTTATGAACTGATCGCCTGGCCCGATTTTCTCATCGGCGGGAATGCAAAAACCAATAACATCGACCTCGCCCAAAGTATTTTCAACAACGTCATTGAGCCTTTGCCCAAGCAATGTTCTTGGGCGGTGCAGGCCAGGTGTGTCGACAATTATCAGCTGAGCATTTTTGGTGTTTACGATGCCGCGAATTGCCTTGCGGGTAGTCTGCGGCTTACTGCTGGTAATCGCGATCTTCTCGCCAACCAAGGCGTTGGTAAGTGTCGACTTACCAACGTTGGGTCTACCGACAAAGGTTACAAAACCAGCTCTGAATTCACTCACTCTGGTTCCACCTCTAGTGCAGCTCTAGCCGCCATCAGTTCCTCACTCATTCGAACCAGAGCTGTGACAACTCGTTTACGACGGCCCTCGACGCGGTCCACTTTGATAACCAGACCGGAGAATTCAATCTGATCATTTCGGGCTGGCAATCTGCCTAACTCTTTGGCAAGTAAACCGCCGACGCTATCAACATCCTCGTCCTCTAGTTCTAATTCGAAATGTTCACCAAGATCAAATAGCGAAAGCCTAGTACTCACTCGAATCCAGCCATCTTCTAAAACTGTAAGTTCCGGAACATCCTTGTCGTATTCATCAGAAATGTTTCCAACAATCTCTTCGATAACATCTTCCATCGTCACCAGACCGGCAACACCACCATACTCATCAACAATCATGGCGATGTGTATCGCCGACTGCTGCATCTTTTGCAATAGATCATCAACTGGAAGGCTCTCTGGAATAAAGGCTGCCTCACGGGCTATGTCGATTGCCCTAACACTTGCCGCCCGCTCTGGATTTTCGTGAATTAGCCTTGCCACATCCTTGATATAGAGGACACCTTTAACATCGTCCAGGTTCTTACCAATCACCGGTAATCTTGAATAGCCGTATCTAAAAAATACTGTCATGCTCGCCGCGAGGGTCTCCTCTGCTGGAATAGTGACCATATCGATTCTCGGTACCATAATTTCTCTGGCGTTAGTCTCACCCAGCTCCTCCACCGATTCGATTAGCTCCTGCTCGTATTCTTCAGTTGACTCGGTAGGTAGCGACAGTGGAGTAAAGAAAAGGTTTATCGATTTCAATAACGGTGACACTGTGCGAACAATTCGAGACGCCCAGGCAGACTTACCCGCAGATTTAGCAAGAAGTTGCATCACTAGGCTCAAGCCAATAACCAGAATCAAACTGATTAGCACTACCCACCAAATGTTGAGACCCCATGCCACAAAAATAAGGCTAAGAACCACGGCATAGATCGATACCACGACCAACTTGGTAAAAGATATTCCTTCGGTTGGACGTTCATCCGCTTCATTCAGCTTTATTACCGCTTCAGCAAGGGCAAGTAGCACGGCGAACCCAGCAAGTAGCAGAGCGATAGCCAGACCTAGATAGATCAACTACAACTCCCTTGATTCTAAATACTGCTCAACGATTTCCTCTTGGAGGGCAAACATTTCGAGCTCGTCTTCCTTTTCGGCGTGGTCATAGCCGAGCAGGTGAAGAATTGAGTGGGCGATCAAAATCAGTATTTCGCGCAGCTCTGAATGACCACGCTCTAAAGCCTGTTTACTTGCAACCTGAGGGCAAAGCACAATCAACCCAAGGTGCCCCGCTGGAGTTACCGCATTTGGTTTTCCAGGTCTTAGCCCGTCAATTGGCTGGCTTAGCACATCGGTCGGTCCGCTTTCTTGCATCCAGTCGAGGTGATACTGCTCCATTACTTTTTCGTTCACCAGAAGTATCTCGATGTCGGCCTTGGCGTCTATGTGCATTTTCGCTAAAGCAAAATCAGCCAACTGCAATATTTCTTCAAGGGGTGCTGAAACCCCTGATTCGTTTTCAAGTTCAACGCTCATCGAGTTCTCGGCTTTGATTTGGCAGCTAGTTTCTGTTCAAACTTGCTATAGGCATCGACGATTCTGGCAACCAGTGCGTGCCTGACCACGTCTGAGGAGTCAAGGTAGCAGAATTTCAGATCATCTACTTTAGGAAGTATTTCTCCAGCAACCTTGAGTCCTGATTTTCCGGTAGGAAGGTCAATCTGGGTGACATCTCCGGTTACCACCATCTTGGAATTAAATCCGAGCCTGGTTAGGAACATCTTCATTTGCTCTGGAGTAGTGTTCTGCGCCTCATCAAGAATGATGAACGAGTCATTGAGCGTTCTACCGCGCATGTAGGCAAGTGGAGCAACCTCAATGGTTCCAGATGTCATTAGTTTAGGAATTGCCTCGGGATCCAACATTTCATGTAATGCATCAAAAAGCGGCCGCAGATAGGGGTCAATCTTGTCAGTCAGTGTGCCAGGCAGAAAGCCAAGTCGCTCGCCGGCTTCAACAGCTGGACGAGTAAGAATTATTCGACTGACCTCTTTGCGCTGCAGTGCTTGAACTGCTTTAGCCATGGCTAGGTAGGTTTTACCGGTTCCGGCTGGCCCGATACCAAACACAATCGTGTTTTGGTCAATCGCATCAACATAGTTCTTCTGATTTACAGTTTTAGGTCGAATGCTCTTCCCTCTTGATGACAAGATGCTTTGGCTTAGGAGCTGAGCCGGAGATAAATCTCGCTCAATCATTTTTGCGCTTACTGCAATATCGACCGGTGCAATCGAGTGACCAGCCTTAACCAAGGCAATGGCCTCATCGATGAGACGTTTTGTAGCGAAACAGTCAGCCTCAGGTCCCGATAAAGAAACGCTGTTACCACGAACTAAAACCGAAACACTCGGGTGGGCTTTCTCAATGCTTCTCAACAACTTATCTTCGGTGCCAAATAGTGAGATTAGTTCAACACCTTCAATGGAAAACTCGATTTTGGTGTCGCCAATGTTTTCTTGCGCCACTAAGCCCTCGCTGATTTCGCGGTCACGTGAGCATGGGCGTGAAAAACCGTTTGCCCTGCCGAGGCACCGGTATTAAAAGACAATCGGAATGAACCGTCGGTGTTTTCAGCTGCCACCTTACGAGCCAACTTGAGTAGATCTAATAACACTGCCTCGTTTTTATCTGTGAGGTCGGCAACATCGCTGTAATGCTCGCGAGGAACAATCAAAATGTGGACTGGTTGTCTCGGGGTGATGTCTTTGAAGGCAACAGCATGCTCTGATTCAGCGACAAAGTTGGTGGGGATTACCCCTGAGGTGATCTTGCAGAAAATGCAATCCAATGAAACTCCTTTACTTAGTCTCAAGTCTAGGCTGGCTTTTAGCCTAAGGTAAGGGCCGCCAGCACAGCTGGCCCCGCGGTAGAGGTTCGCAAAACATTGCTACCCAGGCTAATAATCTCGGCTTTGCTAAAGATTTCTAGCTCTTCGGCGCTAATGCCGCCTTCTGGGCCGACAATTAGGGCAATTCGACCTGATTCTCGAATGGAGACAGAACTAAGTGATTTGGTACCGGTTGGATCCAAAACCAGAACTTTAGCGAATTGGTCGAAACTCTCAGCGAGTTTTTTGCTGTCGATAACTTCAGAAACCTGTGGGATGAAGCTGCGCAGTGATTGCTTTGCCGCCTCTGTCACTATCTGTTGCCACCTTTCTCGACCTGTCTTCTGCTTTGCACCTTCCCAGCGACTAACACTTCGGCTTGCTGCCCAGGGAATTATTTCGGAAACACCAAGTTCTGTTGCTGCCTGGATGGCCAACTCGTCGCGATCACCTTTGGCCAGCGCCTGAATTAGAACAAATTGCCTAGCCGGCAGTTTTTCTTCAATTACTTCGACTACCCCAATAGTCATGCTGTTTCTCTCAACAGCAATAACTTCTCCCCTTAGCTTTAGGCCTTTGCCGTTGGTAACTGCCACGGCTTCGCCTAAACGCATCCGCCTAACACTAACCGCATGCTTTGCCTCATCTCCAGTTAGCGTTACCTGATTAGCCGGTTTTAGATTTGGGTCAAAAAATAATGGTTCAACCATCAGCGACGTCGGCCTCTACCAAATGAAGACTGGCTACGTTTAGCCAAGTTTGGCCGTTCTGATTTTCTTAAGTCGGCTAGCTTCTTGAAGAGCTCCTTCTCCTTAGAGTCAACTCTGGTTGGAGTTAAGACTTTTAGTTGAATGTGCATGTCTCCCCTACCACTGTGACGTAGGTGCTTAATACCCTTAGCTTTCAAGGTGACAACATCACCGGACTGTGCTCCAGGCTTTACCTCAATGTCTTGCTCACCGTCAAAAGTATTTATCTTTACCGAAGTTCCCAAGACTGCATCCTGTAGGGGAACTTCAAGGGTGGCAACCAAATCATCGCCATCACGCTCAAAGTTCTCATCTGGAATTACTGATACCTCAACAAAGATGTCTCCCTGCGGACCTCCCGCAAAACCAACTTCACCTTGACCAGATAGTTGTAACCGTAAGCCATGCTCAACGCCACCTGGAATGTTGAGATCCAGTGTTCGCTTAGCTCTCGTCCTTCCTTGGCCACGACAATCAAGACATGGTTCTGGGATGGTTTGGCCATAGCCTCGACAAGAATTACAAGGGGCACTGGTTATTACATTTCCTAAAAGGGATCTCACCTGACGGGAAATGCTTCCAGATCCATTACAGATATCACAAACCTTTGCGGATGTGCCGGGTCTACAGGTAGTTCCAAGACAGGTTCCGCAGACCACCGCAGTGTCAATGTCCAGTTGCTTCTCAACCCCAAAAACTACTTCCGCCATGGTCAATTCAACCCTGATTAGGGCATCCTGGCCACGTTCAGCCATAGACCTAGGCCCGCGTTGACCGCCACCAAAGAAATTCTCAAACAGATCGCCAAAACCAAAGCCACCCATGTCGCCAAACATCGAGCCACCGTTGTCATACTGCGCTCTCTGGTTAGGATCACTCAGCACCTCATAGGCGTGAGTTACCTGCTTGAACAGCTCCTGCTCTTCCTCAGTTGGGTTCATGTCCGGGTGGAGCTTACGAGCCAGTTTGCGATATGCCTTTTTGATCTCATCCTGACTGGCATCGCGACTGACCCCGAGCACCTGATAGTGATCTTGCAATTAGTCCTCTTCATCCTTAGATAACAGCTTGGCTAGCGCTAATACGGCAGCAAAGTTTCTCGGGTAATTCATTCTCGTTGGACCAACTACGGCAACCTTGGCTACCTCGGTGCCTTGGTTTGAATAGCTAGAGAATAGTAATGAGCTGTTGGAAAGCTCAAAAACAGAATGCTCCGAACCAATAATTGCTCTCGGACGCTCGGCCTCTAACTGCCATGAATTCAAGACCTGCCAGATTTCGCTCTGCTCATCAAAAGTTTTCAATAGATTGGCAAGGCTCCCAGCAAACTGTTGCTCGTTACGCAATAAGTTGGCAGCACCAGCAAATGCAATTTTGTCCTGTTTATTTGCATCTAAGAGTAGCGCGATACCGGAAACAATAACCGCAACATTTTCCCGAAGCTCTGGGGAAAAGCTCTTGATGAGATCAGCTAGTTTTTCAACCAGGGTCTCAACTGATTTTCCAGCTAGTTCTCCACTAATTTTCTGCTTGATTGTATTGAGATTGCTATTGCTTAGTTCGCTCTTGAGCAAAACCACATGCTGTTGGATGCGCTCCGCGTCGGTAATTAGAAGTATTAGGACCCGGTTATCTGAAATCTTTACTAACTCAATCGCACTTACCGAAACAGATTTTAGATTTGGATATTGAACTACTGCTGCCTCACCGGTTGCCTTAGCTAAAAGTTGCGCTGAGGTTTGCAGGCGTTCATCCAAATCAGTCAGCTGGTCGAGGGTCTTAGAGAAAATCCGGTTTAGTTCAATAAGGTTCTTCTTTATTTCAGCGGCTACCGCTTCAGCTTGAATGAGTTGATCAACGAAAACTCGGTAGCCTTTATCAGTTGGGATTCGACCCGAAGAGGTGTGTGGGGCTGCGATATAGCCCTCGTCCTCCAGGTGAGCCATGTCGTTACGGATGGTGGCGCTAGAGACGCCGAAGTTGTATTTTTCAACCAATGATTTAGAGCTGACCGGCTCATTGGTTGCGATGAAGTCCTCAATAATGGCACGCAGAACGGCCATATTGCGCTCCGAGATCATCAAGGCTCCTTGTAGTTAGTTTTTAGCACTCTAATAGCTAGAGTGCCAATTCTACTTTACAAAGCGATATGAAATTGGGTAACGGTATTCCTGGAGCTTGGAAGCCTTGAGGCTTCCCACAATCGAGCAGACTATTCCTAGGATCTGCACAATCACAACTATCACCAATGTGATGAGTGCGTAGAAAATAAGCACCTGGAAATAAATCGGGTCGAACTGTCCCATCAGAAGCAGCACCAAATCCCCCAGCAGGAAAAAGCCAAGCATCACCAGTGCACTTAGTTGAAAATTCATTGACTCTTTAGCGTGACGCCTATCGAAGTCGGTGGCGGTTGAGCTGTTCTTGATAATCAAGCCAGGCAACCAAAGTGCAAACCAGGTAATGAAAAGAAAATAGCCAGCAACTGCCCCTATTAGTGCGCCAAGATGAGCCCACATACCTTGGTTTCCAGAGGAGACATTAGCTGCAGTAGTTGCGGCCTGCTGTTCGAAAACAACATCAACTACCTGTTTGCCACAGGTTGGACAAAATTTACCGCCGCTAACATCTTTCTGGCAGGTTATGCAAAATCCCATTTCTTTTCCCCTTCTAAAACCTAATAATTGAGAACTTTACGAATGACTAGATCGGAAAGCAAGCGTCCTCGATTGGTTAACACTAATCGACCTTGTAGGGCTTTCACACCATCAACCAACTGCTCGGCAATCAGTTCGGAAATTACATGTCCGGAAGCAAAACCCTGTTTTTTGAGCCATTCAAGGTCCATACCCTCAGCTAAGCGAAGTTCCAGCATCACCTTTTCGATCATTCGGTTCTCCTCATCTACTAGCTCTCTCTCTAAAGCCGGTGAATCTCCAGCCAAGATACGCTCTGCGTAGGCAGCTGGGTGTTTCACGTTCCAGAATCTAACTCCAGAGATGTGTGAATGAGCTCCTGGTCCATAACCCCACCAGTCTTGGGATTTCCAATAGGCGATGTTGTGCCGTGATGCTGTTTCGTATGACTTAGACCAGTTACTAACTTCATAGTTTGAAAAACCAGATGCAGTCAGAGTCTTCTCCGCCAATTCATACATCTCTGCATGCAGGTCTTCATCCGGAGCTGCTAGCTCACCGCTTAAAACCTGGCGGTGCAGTTTTGTTCCGGGTTCAACTATTAGTGAATAGGCGCTGATGTGGTCGGTGCCTAAATCAACTGCCGTATCAAGACTGAGCTTCCAGTCCGAAATTAATTCACCAGGTGTTCCATAAATCAAATCAACACTGGTTTGAAAACCCAAGCTCTTCGCTATTGCTACGTTTTTAGCAACGTTCTCTGGGTTATGAGTGCGCTCCAAAATCTTAAGCACGTGATCAACCGCCGATTGCATACCGAAAGAGATTCGGTTAAAACCTGCTTCCCGCAGAATAGTCAAATACTCCATAGAGACTGAATCCGGATTTGCTTCAGTAGTTATCTCAGCGCCTTCAACTATTCCAAATGTGTTACGTAAGCCTTCGAGTATCTCAACGAGCTGCTCGGCGGCTAGAAGCGTAGGTGTTCCACCCCCAAAAAAGACTGTGCTGATCGGCTTGGCACTAATGCCTGAATCAGTGATTACCTTTTTGGAAAAAGCTATTTCTCGGAGGACTAATTGAAAGTATTCGTCGCGACTGTGATTACCCAATTCGCTAGCGGTATAGGTGTTGAAGTCACAGTATCCACACCTAGTCAGACAGTAAGGAACATGGACATAAACGTGAAAGGTATTCGAACTACTATCAAAAACCTTGGGAATCAGCCCATCTCTGGGAGCAGTTTCACCTTTAGGAAGCTGGGCCATTACTTGCCCTTCTTCTCGCCTTTTTTCTCACCATCGGTAGATAGGGCGGCGATGAATGCCTCCTGGGGAACTTCAACTCTTCCCACCATCTTCATGCGCTTCTTACCCTCTTTTTGCTTCTCCAAGAGTTTGCGCTTACGAGAAATGTCACCACCGTAACATTTAGCCAAAACATCCTTACGCATCGCTCGGATGGTTTCCCGAGCAATAATCCTGGAACCTACCGCGGCTTGAATTGGCACCTCAAACTGTTGCCTCGGGATCAGCTCACGCAACTTACCGGTCATCATCACACCATAGCTGTATGCCTTGTCACGGTGAACAATAGCGCTGAAAGCATCGACCTGCTCACCCTGTAGCAGAATGTCTACCTTGACTAAATCCCCTTGAGCTAGGCCGTTCTCCTCGTAATCTAGCGAGGCGTAACCCTGAGTTCTGGATTTCAAGTTGTCAAAGAAATCAAAGACAATCTCTGCTAGCGGCATGTCGTATCGCAACTGAACTCGATCGGTACCGAAATACTGCATATCCAGCATCACACCTCGCCTAGCCTGGCAAAGTTCCATTATGGTTCCGACATAATCCTTCGGGGTGAGAATGGTCGCCCTCACAATTGGCTCAAGGATTTTAGAAACCTTACCGGTCGGAAACTCTGAGGGGTTAGTGACGGTGATTTCTTTTTTATCTTCCATGGTCACTTCATAAACCACCGAAGGCGCAGTTGCAATTAGGTCTAAGCCGAATTCACGTTCTAACCGCTCGGTGATAATTTCTAGGTGCAGAAGTCCGAGAAAACCACATCTGAACCCAAAACCAAGCGCTACCGATGTCTCTGGTTCATAAACCAGTGAAGCGTCAGAAAGCTTAAGTTTGTCTAAAGCTTCACGAAGGTTTGGATAATCAGATCCATCAATCGGATAGATACCGGAGAAAACCATCGGCTTTGGTTCAGAATAACCCTTTAGCGCTTGAGTAGCAGGTTTAGTTACCGTGGTAACGGTGTCACCAACTTTTGACTGCCTAACATCCTTCACACCGGTGATTAGATAACCAACTTCACCAACTGCTAAACCTTTGGTTGGTTCAGGCTCTGGGGATGAAACACCGATTTCTAAAAGTTCGTGAACTGCCTTGGTGGACATCATGGTGATTTTCTCACGAGCCGATAGCGAGCCATCAACCATACGCACGTAAGTAACTACACCTCGATAGGTGTCATACACCGAGTCAAAGATCATCGCCCTCGCCGGTGCGTTCGGATCCCCCACCGGATGAGGCACCGTCTGAACAATGCGATCGAGAAGTTGATCGACACCAACACCAGTTTTACCCGAAACCCTCAGGCAGTCCTCTGGGTTTCCGCCAATTAGATTGGCAAGCTCTTCTGCGTATTTATCCGGTTGCGCTGCAGGCAAATCAATTTTGTTCAAGACCGGAATAATGTGAAGGTCGTTTTCTAGAGCCAAATAGAGATTTGCCAAAGTTTGAGCTTCTATTCCCTGAGCCGCATCAACAAGCAGGACCGCTCCCTCGCAGGCCGCTAGCGACCTGGAAACCTCATATGTGAAGTCCACGTGACCTGGAGTGTCAATCATGTTCAGGGCATAGGTGGTGCCAGCTAGTTCCCAAGGCATGCGAACAGCCTGGGATTTAATCGTGATGCCTCTTTCACGCTCAATGTCCATGCGATCCAGATACTGAGCACGCATCGAGCGATCATCAACAACACCGGTTAGCTGGAGCATCCGGTCAGCCAAAGTTGACTTGCCGTGGTCAATATGGGCAATGATGCAGAAGTTCCGAATGAACTCGGGGTTAGTCTTAGCCGGCTCAAGCGCAGTTTTTGCTCGTGGAGACAAAGAGTACCTCTTGGCTAACTAAAGGGAATTAGGCGATTGCCTTGGCTATATTCTCGCACAAACAGGGGTTGTTTAGGCTTGCCCCAGCCACTAAATCGCTGGTATTCTTTAGGGAGTTCAGTTGAGTGTCTCCAACCGAACCAATCCAAACAACTTCCTAAGTTCAGTTTGACCTGAACAAATCAAGAAAGTGAAACATGGCAAATATCAAGTCGCAGATCAAGCGCATTGGCACTAACGCTAAGGCAACCGAGCGCAACAAGGCTGTTCGTAGCGAAGTGAAGACCGCCGTCAAGGCTGTTCGCACCGCCGCTGCCGCAGGAGACAAGACCAAGGCAACTGAAGCTCTAAAGGTAGCAACCAAGAAGCTAGACAAGGCTGTTTCGAAGGGTGTAATCCACAAGAACCAGGCAGCTAACCGCAAGTCCGCTATCGCTAAGAAGGTTTCTGGCCTGAAGTAAAGACTTCAAGAAATAATCAGACCCGCAAAAGCTGCGGGTCTTTTTATTTTGCTGGGATCATCCTGTTCTTACCGGCATAGAACCCAGCCAATAACTGAATTGCTGTAAGTAGGACAAGCATAAGAAGGCTTGCATCCCAAGTGCCGGTGAGTCTCCAAAATTCGCCAAATAGGAAAGTCCCGATAGCTGCGATTACATAACCACAACCTTGAGCTAATGCGGATAACTGTGTGGTCTGTGAGGTTGTGCTGGCTCGAGAGCCAACCAGAGTCAAAGAAAGTGGAAAAGTTGCGGCAAAACCAAAGCCGGTTAGTAAGCAGCCAAGTAGGAGTAGATTCGGAGACAACCAAATCAACAAAACACCGCTGAGTGTAAAGCTAGTAAGCCCCACTGCAATCAACGAGAGTGATTTGAACTTTCGAATAAATAAAGAAGTTACAAAACCAGTAGGAACACCGACAAAAGTTGTTAGACCCAATAACGCCCCAGCATCAATCTCAGACAACCCTCGATCAACCAGAAGCGATGGCAACCAGTTCAAAGTCGCATAAAAACCAGTTGATTGGAGCCCAGAGAAACCAACGATTGCCCAGGTGAGCGGCGAGCGATAGACGGCACGCTTTTCCTCAGCATGAGTTGTAGCGGTGATAAATTCACTACTCTGTTTTCTTCGGGCAATCGGTATCCAAAACAAGATGGCAATTACAGCTGGAATTATCCAGATTGCCAAGGCACCTTTCCATGAGCCGAGTAAATCCGAACTCGGCACAGCAATCGTTGCAGCAAGACTTGAAGAGACTGCCAGCAGCGTTACATAAACCCCAGTGATCAGTTCGATGCGTTCAGGAAACTGCTCCCGAACAACTGTTGGAATCAAAACATTTCCAATAGCGATAGTCAGACCAATAACTACAGTCGAGGAAAGTATTATCGCGACGCCACCTATAAGCCTGATTGACATGGCTAGGGTAAGGCCAATTAATACCAGTAGCATCGCTCGATTTAGCCCAAAACGCTTTACGAGCCAAGGACCTGCAAAAGCTCCCAAACCAAAACAAACAACTGAAATAGATGTCAGTAAACCGATTTCAACTGCATTTAGCTTTTCAACTTTGAAAAACTCTGGAACTAATGGCCCAATTGCTGCTACCGGTGGTCTTAGAACAAGAGAGATAAATACCAGCGAAATTAGAGCCAGAACTGCTACACGTTGTCTAACCAATCGGTCTACCCTTGTTTGCAACCAGTCTGATTAGTTTTTCTAAGGCATACTGGGGATCTTTCTGTCCACCCTTAATTGCGAAATCCGTCTCAGCCAACTCCTCGATCACTAGCGCCAGGCTATCCTCTGACCAACTTGCTGCCTCCTGGCGAATCTTTCCGAGAACCCAGTCAACAACACCCAGGCTTTGCGCAGAAATGTTTGGGTTACCGCGAACCTTAACAAATTGGTTTATCTTTCGAGCAATCGCACCAAGGAGCATCACTGGCTCTAATCCCTGCGCTAAACCGTGACGCAGTCTCAGCAGAGCTTCGGACACCTGACCAGCGATAGCAGCGTCAGCGATCACAAATACAGTCGTCTCTAACCGACCACCAAAATATTTCTCAACAATTTCTGCTGTAATCTCTCCGGCATCATCGAGTTGCAACTGTGAGCAGGCGGCGGCAATCTCCTCGAAATCCTTTCCGAAAATCTGTGAGATCGCTACGGCAGCTTGACGCTGTATTTTTCTGCCCTTCGAAGTGAATTCAGCTTCAATAAACGCTATCTTCTCGGCTTCTTTGCTTATGTCAAGGCAAATTCCTTCAAGGCAACTCTCATTTGCTCGAATTGCCTCTAGCAAGCGCTTACCTCGAACTGATTTTCCATCATGGCGGAAGATAACCACTGACTCTGCCGAAGGATTTGCTAAATACTCAATACCGTCGGTTATTAGGGCATCTGTGCAGCGCTGAACATCATTGATTATGACCAGCTTGCTTTCACCAAATAACCCACTGCTTGCTAGATCAAAAATACTTCCAGCGCTGTAATCGCTGGCATCAACCTCAACAACTTCCAATCCTTCAGAATTACCGAGTTTTTCTCTGATTATTTTTACGGCTCGATCAGCAAAAAACTGCTGAGATCCAAATAGCAAGATAACTGGGGCAACGGTAACTGCCCGCCAGGGAACCTGCTTTGCTTGACTCACCAGTAAAGCCTAACTTCTGCCGGAGACCAGAGCGGTCAGGCCTGAAGCCGTCTCTGAAAGCCCGATTGCACCCTGCTGATCAGTTCTTAGCACTTTGGTGGAAAGTCGCTGCAGCATCTCTAGGCATCGTTGAGTTGGGTGGCCATAAGAATTCTGTGCACCAACCGAAATCAAGGCAACGTCTGGCCGAATTGCTTCGTAGAACTCACTGGCTTGATCCGCCGAACCATGGTGGGCAACCTTTACAACTACAGTTCTACTTCCAAAACCACTAGCGAATGTGGCAGCTTGCTCCTGACCGATTCGTAGTTGCCCTTTCTCACCCAAATCAGCAAGAGTGATAAGCACAACTGTTGCACTCTCCCAAATCATTCCTATCGAACCGTCATTACTATCTTCTGCTTCTGGAGCTCCACGATGCGGTGAGAGCACCCGCCAAGCGAATTTGCCCAAGCTTCCAAACATGCCAACTTCAGCCTTTATGGGCTCTATACCGTGAGAGCGAATTACTTCTTCAGCAAAGTCCGCGCCAGGACGTTCATCGGGGAAGGGACTAACTAATGCAGAAACCACTTTCCTACCAGTGATGGCCCCGACTACCCCACCAACATGGTCCATGTCGAAGTGGGTTAGCACCAGCAGATCAATTTGTTCAATACCAAGCCCGTTAAGGCACTCATCGATTGCGGGATTCTCTCGGCCAACATCAATTAGGGCTACCTTTCCCATCGATCTAATTACCAGAGCGTCACCTTGACCAACATCACAATTCACAATTTCATGATTTTTCGAATAGAAAGCCGCTTTAGTGATTGCCGTTGCCGAGTTCTGCGATAAAAACAAACTAGAGATTAGAACTACAAAGATCATCGGTACCACCCTGAATCTCCTTGCTTTGCTCCAAAACAAAGCAAACACAGAAACAGTCAGCAAAATCGCAAGAACAATTCCAACTGCGCCTGAAAACCAAGGAAGACTGGCGTAGGGAGCTTCTGAAAAAGTCTGGGCAAGGGAAACTACCCAACTTGCTGGAACTGAAGCTAAGTATGAAATTGCACCCGCAATTTCAGGAAACGGAAAACTTAGCAGACACGCAAGCAAACCCAATACCGTGATTGGAACAACTAACGGCTCGGCTAATAGATTGGCAAGAATCGAGTAAACCGGTATTTGGGGCTGAAGAATCAGCAGTATCGGTAAACATGAAATCTGTGCAGCAATTGTTACCGATAGAGCAACTGCCAGCCAAGTTGGCATACGTTTTTCAAGTAACTGAGCAAACTTGGGTGCTAAGACTAGCAACCCGAACGTTGCCAAGACCGATAGAGCAAATCCATAGTCAATGGATAACTGCGGGTCAACGAACAGCAATAGCAAAATGCTCAACGCTAAGGCATCGACAGGGCTTACCTTTCTACCAAGGCTGACTGCTAATAAAACAATTCCCACCATCACGCTTGCTCTAAGCACACTCGGTTCGGGACCAACCAGACAAAGGTAGCCAGCGATGGCCAGCAAACTGAGTAAAACTCGCAACCACCTTTTTAGCGGTAACTGATTTATTAGTAGTGCTACCACCGCCAGAACAATTGCGCAGTTTGCACCACTTACTGCGGTGAGGTGAGTTAGGGATACCGTGCGGAAGGAGTCCTTGGTTTCTGAAGAGAGCCTGGAATCATCGCCAATTGCCAACCCCGCAACCAGAGCAGCGGCATCACTGTTTACTCCCCGAAGGCTATCTAGAAATGCAGACCGGATTGATTGGAAGACATCCGGCTTCGCTTGGTCCATTATCGCTATTAGTGATTTAAGGCTGGCTTTGAATTGAAAGTCCGAGCGTTGGCTTGATCGGAAGGTTAGAAAAGCATCTATACGCTGACCCTGTTTTAGACGCTTGTCACCTATAGACAAAAGTCCAGCTTTACCTTTGATAAAGCTAGGTGCGATTACCCTTACCTCAACCTGTTGCTCCGGTAACCCCCTAAAACCCATAAAGGATCTTGGGTTTGAAATCACCTCGATATCAACTCGAGCTGTTTTGTGCTCAGCAATGAGTTCTTTGAATTGCTCTGAATCAAGTGCCGGCGCAATGAATGTCACAAACAGTCCGGCTAGCACCCAGGCGGCTACCGCTAGGAACCTAAGCTTCATAAGGTGACTAGGTCTCTGATTGACGCGAATAACTTGTCACCAATACCGGCAACATTAAGAAGGTCTTCCTTTGACTTGAAGCCACCGTTAGCTTCACGCCAATCAACTATCCTTCCAGCTAGAGCTGGGCCAACTCCCGGCAGATCTTCTAAAGTGCTTGATGCTGACTGGTTTAGCGAAATAAAGCTCAGTGACTCTGCCGAGCCAACGGGAGAGTTTCCGGTGCCGATGATTATTTGCTCACCGTCGTTGATTAGGCGAGCCAGGTTCACGCCGGATTGGTTTGCTTTTGCTGTGAAACCACCGGCTAGCAAAACCGCATCAAAGACTCTAGAGCCCGAATCCAGTTGATAAATACCTGGGTGTTTTACCTTACCCGTAACGTGAACAAAGATTTTGGCTTTGTTGACGAGCACAGTATCTTCGTTGGACTTTTTTGGAACAACCAGTGCTGCATCAACCGTACTTGTGCTTGCCCATAAATACACTGAAAAACCAACCACGGCGACAGCCGTTATTAATACTTTTATTGACCTAGGTGTGAATTCGGCGTATAGGTCTTTGATCCACTGCAACATGGTTGTGAAACTACCAAGGTGCCAATTATTGAATAACTAGCAGTGAAAAACTGTTTAGAAAGTTAGCCCTTGGTAACTATGTTGATAAGTTTCGGTGCACGGATAATCACCTTGACTACTTCCCTACCTTCGATAGCCTTCTGCACAGCCCTAGAACTATCAGCAGCTGTTTTTAGGTCATCCTCGGTTGCGTTCACCGATAACTCAAAAGTGTCCTTCAGTTTCCCATCAACTTGAGCAATAGCGGTAATGGTGTCCTGAACCAGTAGTGCAGGATCAGCCTCAGGTAATCCTGCGAGGGCAACACCTGGCTTGTGTCCTAGTATCTCCCACATCTCCTCGGCCATAAACGGAGAGAATAGCGATAGCGCCTTAGCCGCGATTTCAGCAGCTTCTCTCACAGCTGGATCGGCAGGTCCAACCTTGCCATCAATAGCCTTGCGTAATGCATTGATCAGCTCCATCAACTTAGCAACACCAACATTGAATTTGAATCCTTCAATGTTTGCAGCAAAATCTCTTAGGAAAGCATGAGTAACTTTTCTAAGTTCTAAATCACCGTTACTAAAATCAATGCCGGCTGGCGATGACACATCCTTGGCGGCTCGCCAACATCTAGCCAGGAACTTACCTGAACCACTTGGAGAAACATCTGCCCAGTCAATGTCATCTTCAGGTGGACCAGCAAAGGCCATGGTCAACCTAACTGCATCAGCACCATGCTCAGCTAGTTGATCTCCAAGAGCCACTAGATTGCCACGAGATTTACTCATCGCCGAGCCATTCATGAGCACCATACCTTGGTTTAGCAGCCTGGTGAATGGTTCATCGAAGTCGACATAGCCCATGTCTTTTAGGACTTTGGTAAAAAAGCGGGCATACAAAAGGTGCAAAATAGCGTGGGTAACTCCACCAACATACTGGTCTACCGGAGCCCACTGCTTAGCTTCTGAAACACTGAAGGCCTCTGTTTCACTGTTGGGCGATAAATACCTCAGGAAATACCAAGAGGAATCGACAAAGGTGTCCATGGTATCGGTATCACGTTTGGCATCTTTGCCACAACTAGGACAGGCAACATTGACCCAGTCGGTTGCTCCACCCAATGGTGAGGTTCCCTTAGGTGCTAGATCTAAACCTTCAGCCGATGGTAGTTCTATTGGTAACTGATCTTCTGGAACTGGAACTTCACCGCAAGCTTCACAGTGAATGATTGGAATCGGTGTTCCCCAGTAGCGCTGACGAGAAATCAACCAGTCGCGCAATCTAAAGTTCTTAGCTGCCTTACCCCTACCCTCGCGCTCTAGAATTTTGGTCATCTTCTCGATGGCATCGGCTTTATTTAGCCCATTGATTTCACCTGAATTGATAACAACACCTTCACCAAGTAGTGGAACTCCAGTTTCAACTGGATCAGCTTCACCAGTATCGATAACAACCTTTACCGGTAACCCCATAGCTCTAGCAAAATCTAAATCTCGTTGATCGTGGGCAGGAACTGCCATGATTGCACCGGTGCCGTAATCAGCTAAAACGTAATCAGATATCCAAATTGGTATCTCTTCGCCGTTAGCCGGGTTTATCGCTACTCGACCCGAATCTAAACCAGTCTTATCTCTATCGGTGGCAAGTCTTTCAATGTCGTTAGATTTCTTGACTTCATCCAAATAAGCTTGGAAAGCCATTCTCACTTCAGGAGTGCTACCAGAGACTAACTCTGCTGCTAAGTCGCTATCGGCAGCGACAACCATAAAGGTTGCCCCGTAAATCGTGTCTGGTCTAGTTGTGTAAACGGTGATTGGTTCAGTTCTACCAACAACTTGGAAGTCAACTTCAGCACCGTAGCTTCTACCAATCCAGTTGCGCTGCATAGTTAAGACTTTTGCCGGCCAGTTGCCTTCCAAGGTATCTAGATCATCTAGCAACCTATCGGCATACTCGGTCACCTTAAAGAACCACTGGGTCAGTGCTTTCTTGGTAACAACTGAATCGCAACGCTCACAAGCACCAGCAACAACCTGTTCGTTAGCTAGTACTGTCTGACAGGATGGGCACCAGTTGACCATCGAGTTTTTGCGATATGCCAAACCTCTTTTATAGAACTCTAAAAAGAACCACTGATTCCAGCGATAGTAAATCGGATCACAGGTTCTAATAATCCTGTCCCAGTCAAAAGAGCAGGCATACCGTCTCATCGAAGCTTTGTGAATCTCGATGTTGTCGTAGGTCCAACCTCTAGGATCAAGTTTTCTCTTGATGGCTGCATTTTCTGCCGGTAGACCAAAAGCATCCCAACCGATCGGGTGCATGACGTTATAACCCTTTTGAATCCAGTACCTGGCTATTACATCGCCAAGTGCATAGGCCTCGGCGTGACCCATGTGTAGGTCGCCTGAAGGGTAAGGGAACATGTCCAAGACATACTTCTTAGGCCTGTTGTCTTCAGGGTTGCCTGAAGCAAATGGGCGTAGCTCATCCCAGACCGGTAGCCATTTTTCTTGTATGGCAAATATGTCCGGGCCAGTAGCTTCGTGCGGCTTATCGTTCATGTTTTACTTGTTCACCTAAAGTCTTGAAATACTAGGCTACCAAAACACCTAGGGCAGATAAGAGAGCCTTAGCCTTCAACTTTGTCTCGGCTAATTCTTCACTAGCAACAGAATCTATGGTGATTCCCCCACCGATACCGATAGTTGCCCTACCCTCTTCAAAAACGATGGTTCTAATGGTCATCCCTAATTCACAAGAACCATTAGAGCCAATAAAGCCAAGTGCACCGCTATAGATGCCCCTAGGGCCATTTTCTAAACCAGCCAGGATCTCCATGGCACTAATCTTTGGCGCTCCAGTCATTGAACCTGCTGGGAAAGCCGCTTTGATGGCATCAAAGACATCAAGACCTGGCTTTAGTTTTGCGGTGACGGTGCTAACCAACTGATGCACCGAAGCATAGCTTTCAACATCGAATAACTTAGTCACCACCACATCATCTGGCTCAGAAACCAGAGCCAAATCATTGCGCATCAAATCAACTATCATCAGATTCTCGGCACGCTCTTTCTCATTTGTTCTGAGCCCCTCTGCTAGTTGCAGATCTTCTTCCTGGGTCTTACCCCTAGGTCTAGTTCCTTTAATTGGCTTAGTTGACACTAAGCCATTACTGACTTTTAGGAACTGTTCTGGGGACGATGAAACAATCGCTGTATCGCCTAGCTTGATGTATGCCGAGTAAGGGGCTGGGCTAATACTGCGTAAGTTCAGATAAACAGCAAATGGGTCATTTGAGGTTTCTAAAGTTATCTGATTAGTTAAACAAAGCTGGTAAGCATCACCTTTAGAAATCCTCTCTTTGCAAGATTCAATTAGAGATAAGTACTCACTATCAGAATGCCTAAACCAAATACTCTTCGGTGCATCTAACTGCCTAACCGATAGATAGTTGGCCCTCTCCCCACCGATTAGTGCAAGCCGAAGTAATGCCGCCTGCTCCCAGTGCTGAAACTCTGCTTCGGATTCAAATAAACCAAGGAAATAAAGAACTCCGTGTTTATGATCTAGCACCAGCGCTCTATCAACCGGTAACCAGTGTTGTTCACCTTCATAACTGATAGCTCCAACTAGTCCTGGCCTAAAGTCAAAAGGCAACGAATCGTCTACAAAAGACCTAATGCTAGTTAGATACTCTTTAGCCTCTGCTTCAGAGAGAACACTATGGGAACCACCAATAACGCTGAACGGGTTATCTTGATTGATTTCACGATCTAGGTAAAAGGCGTATTTGTCGTTTTTGTGCAGGGTTATAAAGGCATCAGCCATGTTCACCCGACTGGGTAGTTTTGCGCTAAATAAACGCATAGATTCCTGCTCTAATCTCATCTGTCCTTGTTCTAGATTAGAGCCATAGACCTCACCGAAAGCCCCTCAAGATGACAACCTACAGATACTCAGCTGGAGAGTTTCAAGAAACCCAAGAAAACCATGGGATTCTGGTTGCCGATTCTTTTCTTGTAGCAGAAGGGCTTGTCAGATCTCTTGATAAACACCTAGTTAGATTCATTCGCCAGGCCACACTAAAGACACCAGACCTAATTTCCGAGATACCTGACTTTCTTTTCAAAGCGCTAGCCCTAATGCCTAAAACTGGAAATCAGTTTCCAAGGCTCGAAATTCAAGAGGACAAATCACTAAAACTGCAACTAAGACCTGCTCCAGAGCTCACCAAAACAGCAACACTCTGGACCTACCCAGAAGCTGATCCAAGATCGGATCTAAGCGTAAAGGGACCTGAGTTAGATCTTGGTACCCAGATCAGAGCCCAAGCTCAAGCAATAGGTGCTGATGAAGCGGTAATACTCAATCAAGACGGCTTCATCTCCGAAGGAGCACTTAGCTCTCTTGTCTGGTGGGAAGGTGACACGTTAGTTGCCCCGGGTAATCAAATACCCTGGTTGGAATCGGTAACCAGAACCGAAATCTTTGAAATAGCGGAAAAGCTAGAAATAGAAACTAAAACAGTTCTTGCTAAACCTCAGGATCTTATTGGCAAAGAAGTCTGGCAGTTATCTTCCCTGCAGGGAATCAGGTTAGTGACCAACTGGATTGGTCTAACCGATGACTTTGCAAACGGTAATCACGTAGAAGAGTTTGAAGCAGAACTAAATAAGATGCTGGTGCCACTGCCTTAGTGCTGTGGGAAGATGTTACTGTGAACGAATTCATTGACTGGCTAAATACCAGCTTTCAAACCTTTGACCCGCTATGGCGAAATCTTATTGCTGGTTTTGCAATCATGTTAGAAACCAGCATTCTTGTGGGGCTGATAATTCCAGGCGACACCGTGGTATTGACTGCAGGAACGCTAGTGCAAAACTGGTTCGATTTTGGCTTACTCTGGGTATCTGTAATGGCAGGCTCTTTTGTCGGTGAATCGCTGGGTTTTTACATTGGCCGGCTATCTGGCCCAAGAATTAGATCTTCTAAAGCTGGTAGAAGAATACCTGAGCACATCTGGCATCGAGCGGATACTTTTGTTGAATCCAGAGGCGGCATAGCAATTGCCATTTCTAGATTTTTACCAGTACTGCACTCAGTAGTTCCACTCACAGCCGGCATGACTAGGATGACCTATAAGACCTTCATCAGCTGGACTGTCGCCGCCTGCGCTTTGTGGACGAGCCTTTATTTGGGGGTTGGTTGGTTTGCTAGAAATGCCACTCAAGCTATGAATGATTTCAAATTAGGCGCAGCCGTTTTTGTCTCAATAATCGCAGTATTCCTAATTGTGATCACCCTAGTAAAAAAGCGACTAGATAAAGCAACACAAAATATGATTCATGACTCAGAAAAAGCTAAGACTAGAGCAAAGAAACTTCGTGATGCCGAGATGAAAAGACCAAATCTGTAATGTGTGGCAGAACAGTTGTTGCTAGATCTATTGGAGAACTGGTCACATTATTTGACATCGATGATGTCATTGGTGAACAACCAGGTATTAGCTATAACAATCCTCCTTCCCTACCAGCATCAATAATTGTTGACCGAGTGCTAAAAGAGACTGAAGGCGAACATGCTGGTGAACTCAGAAGACAACTGCATGCAGCCAGATGGGGTCTAGTCCCCAGAAGCTCTCAAGGACCAACTTCAGTCCCTTTACACAACAACGCAAGAATCGAAACAGTTTTACAGAAACCTACCTTTAGAAGCGCAGTGCTGAGACAGCACTGCGTGTATCCAGTTTCTGGCTACTACGAATGGCAAATCAAAGAAGATGGCTCTAAACAGCCCTATTACATCAATGCCGGCGATGAAGGAATGCTAGCTCTAGCTGGCATTTATGACTGGTGGTTAGATCCGACTAAAAAACCAGACGATCCAAGCCGATGGCTGCTCTCCTTCTCAATCCTTACAAAAGATGCAACCAAACCTCTTGAGTTCATCCACGAAAGAAACCCAATCCTCTTATCAGAATCGTCTATGGCTGAATGGCTAGACCCAGACAACCTAGAAGACCCAGAAAACACTACCCAAGCCTTACTAAACGAACTATCCGAAGAATCCGACCACATCGCTGGTGAAGTTAAATTCTGGCCGGTAGGTGTTGAGGTTGGAAATGTTAGGAACCAAGCTTCTGAATTGATTGTTCCCAAATGATGATTGAGACCAATCGGACACCATAAATTGCTTACGCCCCAAGTAAACTTCAGTCATGGCGGAACATGAAACTCTAACAGCACTGTCAGACTTTGTTGAAAGTCGCGATTGGGCACAATTCCATACTCCAGAAAACCTGGCAAAAAGCATTTCAATTGAATCTGCTGAACTTCTAGAACTATTCCAATGGGGTCAAGATGCAAACACCGATGAACTTGTTGATGAATTAGCGGATGTTTTGACCTACTGTTTCCTATTAGCTCACAAAATTGGAGTCTCCCCGGAAGAGATTATTTTGAACAAACTAAGGAAAACGGAAGAAAAGTACCCTGTTGAAAAGGCTAAAGGTAAAAGTACCAAATATGACCGACTTTGAAATTAAGAGATTCCGTTTCACTTTAGAAGAAATAGGTTTGCAGTCCAGCTTAGAACCAAAGATTAAGAATTGGCCGGTGGTATACACAATTTCAGATTCTTCACGAATCTATATTGGAGAATCCACGAGTGCTGTAAATCGGCTTGGACAGCACAAGAAAAATCCGAAAAAAGAAAAATTGGAAGTAGCTCAAGTCATCCTTCACTCAAAATTCAATATTTCTGCAACAAAAGATCTTGAAGCTCGACTGATCAACTATTTTCATGGCGACAATCGGTACAAGGTTGAGAACGAAGCACCTGGCTTAAGAGATGCTGCCTACTATGACAAGTCTGAATACTCTCTTATTTTTGAAGAGATTTTCGAGAAACTCAAGTCTCAAGGAATGTTTTCAAAGTCCTTGAAAGAGATAGAGAATGAAACTCTATTCAAGTTTTCACCGTTTAAAGCGCTTAATGATGATCAAGCAATCGCCATTGAAGGAATACTTGACTCGGTTCTGGGAGAAATTGGAAGTGATTCTGAGACAGAGATTGTTGTTCAAGGCGAACCAGGTACTGGCAAAACAATCGTCGCAATCTATTTAATGAAGCTATTGGCAGACATTGCTGCCAGAGGCGGTGAGGAAGACTTAGACAAGGATTCGTATTTTTACGAATTCTTTACAACCGAATTGAAAAATAGGCTGTCAACTTGGAAGATTGCCATAGTAATTCCCCAGCAGGCTCTGCGCGCTACAATTCAAAATGCATTCAAGAGAATTCCAGGACTTAGTGCAAAAGTGGTTATGACTCCTTGGGAAGTCGCAAGCTCAAAAGTGAATTATGACTTACTCATAGTTGATGAAGTGCACCGACTAAAAATGAGAGCAAACATGAACACGCCTCAACTGAACAGCAAATTTAAGAGCAATAACATCGCTCTCTTTGGAAAAGATGACAGCAAATACACTCAACTAGACTGGATCCGAGCCAAGAGTAAAAATCGAATTTTCCTTCTTGATGCTGAGCAAAGTGTAATGCCGCAAGATCTTCCTAAGCAGGTCATTAACAACATATTGGATTCTTCAAAGTCAAATAACTTCCATTTCAAACTTCTGTCGCAAATGAGAGTAAGGGGCGGAGAGGACTACGTAGGTTTCATTTCTGAAGTTCTGGCGCAGACTGTCGAACCTCAATTAAGGACCTTTGAAGGTTACGAGCTAAAACTCTTTTCAGATTTTAGAAAATTTCAAGCAGCAATCACCGAAAAGGAAAATGAATTCAAACTTTCCAGAATGGTTGCAGGCTATGCCTGGGATTGGAAATCTCGCAATGATGAAACCGGCTTGGTGAAGGACATTTCGATTGACGGAGTCGATTTAGTCTGGAATAGAGCTAGAAAAGACTGGGTTTCTTCCGAAGGAGCTCCTGATGAAGTTGGCTCAATTCATACTGTGCAGGGCTATGACTTAAACTACTGTGGCGTGATTATTGGTCTGGATTTACAGTACGACAAGAAAACAGATCGAATTGTTTTTAGCAGGGAAAACTATAAAGACACCAAGGGTAAAGAGAATAACGTCAAGCTTGGAATCTACCCTAGTGATGATGATCTGCTCATTTACGTAAAACAGATTTATAGAGTCCTGCTAACCCGAGGGATTAGGGGGACTTTCATCTATGTAGTTGACCCCGGTTTGAGGGAGTATTTTTCCAAGTTCATCTCTCAAGCCTGACCCCCCCCTGAATCACTGCGACTTGCAATGTCAGCCCAAACCTATAAACTCTAATATCCGAACATATGTTCGGATATTTGGTTTTAGGGCTTTAAAGGGGCTGTTATGGGTCGTATTGACGAGACTGTGGTTGTTTTAGTGGATGCTTTGGGCATACCCACCTGTTTTAGATGGAGGGAGAAGGACTATTTCGTAGGAAATAGCGCTTCTAGATGGTTCTCCAGATCTGAATGGTGGGTGGGTGAAAGAGCTCAGAAAGGCATAGGTTCTGGAGTTCTAGAGATAGAGATGTGGCGGTTGAAGGTAGTTGAAGGTGGAGTCTTTGACCTACTACACAACACCCTTACCGGGGCTTGGAAGTTGATCAGGCGGTTCGAGTGAAAATGCTACCTCTACTCGGGAATAGACTTACAAGAAATTAAGATGGGTAAAAGTAAGTGGCCTTCGACGTAAATTTTGATCTTCGGTTGGATTCAAAAGGGAAAGACCCAGATAAGTACAGCCCTACCTTAAAGGCTCAACACCAACTGCTTTGGAGCAAGCTTTTGCCTAACGGGAGCGTATTTCAACTTGAACTTGAGCCCAAAGGATACTTGAAGCATGTGTCTAAGCACGGGGTTTTTCACCTGAGCAGCGACACTATTTCACATTCGCTACGAGATCAAGCAAAGATGCTGAACTTGATAAAGCAGATTCCTAACGAGAAGTTAGATTACTTCCAAACTATGGGAAGTGTGATTGGAGCTAGAACTATTTTCCCCGGAAACCGGATTGATGGCAGAACAACCATCAATCAAAGACGAGGAATGCATAACAAAATTAATGACAGATTTGATTTGACGCTTGAATGCATCCGGCTGCACTACGAGAATAAAAATAGCCCTTTAGCCGATGTACTTGGGCGATATTCCGACTTTTTCCGGTTGTTCTGTGATTTCACTAGCTATGTTGAGTTCTTTCTTCTCCAAGATTTGGTTTCAACTAATTCGGAAAAAATAGATTTCTTTTTACCTCACGATCCCTCGTTTACTTTGTCACCAAGACCAGAGTCTGTCGACTCTTATTACCAGTACATGGAAAACTCCATAAACTTCGTTAAGTCCAGAAATGAGCGAATCCAGACGTGGGTTGAAAAACATCTTTAGTGAGCGCCTAATGGCTTGATTTTCAAGCAAATTTGCAATGTCGGACTAAAGCCCTAAACTCTATATTCGAACATATGTTCGAATAGTAGTTTATAGGACCTTTGATGAGCTTTACCCACCTCCATACAGCCTCAGGCTTTTCCTCACATTACGGGGTTAATCGGCCTGAGTTGATGGTTGAAGCAGCTAGGGATCTAGGGTTTAGTGCTTTGGCTCTAACCGATAGAGATGGGCTCTATGGGGCTGTGAAACACATCGGAGCATGCCTAACTGTTGGGCTCTCCCCCATTGTTGGCGTTGATCTACCGGTTCTTGATGAAGACGGTAGTTCTTTAGGAATAGTAGTTGTTTTAGCCCATGGGGGTAATAAGGGTTTAGGTTGGTCAAGTTTATGCGCTGTTGTTTCTAAAGCTCATAAAGGCAAAGAAGTTGGCATAAAGAGATCTAGCTTGGCTCAACTAATTGGTTCTAACTGCACAATACTCCTAGGCCCTACTACTGATGTTGGTAAAGCTACTCTGGGTAGATCAAAGACTTTAGCTAGTAAGTTACTTCAGCAGTGGATTGAATACTTCAAAGCTCCTGGTGTTTTAGGGATGGAGATAGTTTCTTTATTGACTGAACCAGGCAAAATGTTCTCTACTGTTCAAGCATCAAGGATGCTTGAACTGGCAGATACATACTCTGTTCCTGCTGTTCTAACTAACTCCGTTAGATACATCAACCCTGACGATGCCATCACTGCTGACATTCTGGATGCTGCAAGATTCTTAGAGCCTTTAGGGAAGTTTGAACCACAACCGAATGCTCAAGCCTATTTGAAATCTTCTAAGGAAATGCTTTCGGTTGCGGTGGAAATAGCTGGCACTAAGAGAGCTAAGAAGCTGATAGCCGACACTAATCTACTGGGAGATTTATGTCGGCTAGATCCGGTTTCTGATTGTGGTTGGGGTAAACCTAAAACCCCTGAAAAGGAAGCCTTAGGTATCGAAGGTAATCCTTTTGAGGTGTTGTTTCAGAAGGTCCAGTCAGGGGTTAACTGGAGATATGGTTCTGCTTCTAAAAAAGAGTTAACTAAAATTCAACACCGGTTAAATCAAGAGCTGATTGTCATAAACAAGCTAGGTTTCTCAACATACTTTCTCACTGTTGCCGATGTTGCTCAAATGATTAGAGACATGAACATCCGCATCGCTGCCCGTGGAAGCGGTGCTGGTTCGTTAGTGAACTTCTTGTTAGGTATCTCCTCGGTTGATCCGATTGAGCATGATTTGTTGTTTGAGAGGTTCTTATCGGTTGAAAGGTCTTCTTTACCTGATATCGACATCGATGTTGAGTCAGCTAGAAGACATGACATCTATAGGGCCATATTCAAACGTTATGGCTCTAAACGAGTTACGTTGCTCTCTATGCAATCGACCTACCGCGGTCGTGGTGCTATGCGCGATAGCGCATTAGCACTAGGAATAGACCCTGAGCAGGTCGATAGCATCGCTGAATCGATGTGGCGGTTCAGTGCTAGTAGTTTCCGTAATGCCTTGAAGGTAAAGCCTGAGTTAGCCAAGTTTGCTGAAGAGGTTGAGCGTAACCGAGTGATGAATCTGTTGGTTGATATGACTGAGCGGTTAGACCGTATTCCAAGGCATATCTCGATGCATCCTTGTGGAGTGATACTGGGTAATCTAACCTTGCCAACTTTGACCCCGGTTGAACCTAGCGGTATGGGTCTACCAATGAGCCAGTTTGATAAAGATGACATGGACCCGATGGGCTTTCTAAAGCTTGATGTTTTGGGGGTAAGAATGCAGTCAACTATGGCCTATGCGGTTCAGCAAATCAAAAAGACCAGGAACTTTGATTTAGACCTAGATGCAATACCTAAGAACGACGAAGCAACCTTTAGAGATATTAGAACCACCAATACCTTAGGTATCTTCCAGATTGAATCGCCAGGGCAGCGAGAACTAACCGGTAAGCATCAGCCAACCGAGTTCAATGACCTAACTATTCAGATTTCTTTGTTTAGACCAGGACCGATGAAAGGCAACATGATTTTGCCCTATTTGGACAGAAGACATGGCTTTGAAAAGCCAGAGTATATCCATAAGGATCTAGAACCAATCTTGAAAGAAACCTACGGGGTTGTCATATTTCATGAGCATGTTCTAAGAATTCTTCATAAGATGACTGGCTGTGGTTTAGCTAGGGCAGATGAAATTAGAAGATCTCTAGAAAAACCAGGAACTGCTAAGAAGATAGAAAAGTTTTTTAGAACAGAAGCAGCTAAGAACGGCTATAGCCAAGAGGTGATCGATAAGGTCTGGAGCATCTTAGAAGGCTTTGGTTCTTTTGGGTTTTGTAAGGCACACGGTGCTGCTTTTGCTATGCCGACCTATCAATCAGCCTGGCTAAAAACTCACTTCCCCACTGAGTTTCTAGCTGGAATCATGACTCATGATCCAGGCATGTATCCGCGGAGATTGCTCTTAGCCGAGGCTAGAAGGCTTGGTGTAAAGCTACTGCCGGTAGATATCAATAAATCTTCTAGAGAATTCCATGTTGAAAAAGTAGGTAAAGATACGGCTATTCGGATGTCTTTTGTTGATCTTCACTCCATTAGTGAAAAAGAGATAGATCGCATCATGGAGAACCAGCCATTTAGAGATATCACCGATGTCTATCTAAGAGCTAAGCCGTCTAGAAGAACCTTTGAAAACCTAGCTCAAATAGGTGCCTTAGATTCCCTAGCGAAAGGCGGCACCAGAGGTGATGTTCTGGCTAAGGTAAGAGAACTTAACAACATCAAAAAGCGAATCAATGAAGATAACTCGCTTTTTGATGAAGTTGAAATACTTCCTCAAGGCAATCCAGAGCCTAGTAACCAAGAGAAGGTTGAAACAGAGCTCAACCTTTTAGGCATGGATATCACCGAGCATGTCTTAGAAAAGTATCGGCCGATGCTAGATGAACTTGGTGTGGTCTATAGCAATGAATTATTAGATCTTAGAAATAAGACCAACGTCTTGGTTGCTGGGGTTAGGGTAGCTACCCAAACACCACCGATGCGATCTGGTAAAAGGGTGGTGTTTGTCTCCCTGGATGATGGCACCGGTTGTTCTGATGCAACTTTCTTTGATGAAGCACAAAATCGCTGCAGTCACCTACTGTTCAACACCCGTATGATGCTAATCGCCGGAAAGGTTAGAAGAACTGGGCCGAAGGGGGTTTCCATAATGGCAGAGAATGCTTGGCGGCTGGATGAGCTCTGGGAGCAGTGGAACCAAAAAGCAAAGATGGCACCCGAAAAATCGGATGCCATCTTGTTGGAAGCTATTTAGTCTCTGTTGAAAATCGAGAGTAGTCTAAGTATTTCGATGTATAACCAAACCATGGTGACCAGTAGACCGAATGCGGCCTTCCACTCATAGTCTCGATCTAGCCCTGCCTCTGCTCCACGAGCGATGTCATTGAAGTCAAGATTCAAGGTAAAGGCAGCTAGTCCAACACCAATCAGTCCAGCAATCCAGCCAAACTGGGTTCCGTACACACCTGAAGAACCAGTGAACATGGCAAATAGGAAGTTCACCAGTGCAAAACCGGCGTAGCCGATAAGTGCGAAGGTCATGACACGGGTGAAGCCTGCGGTTACCTTGATCCAACCCATTGAGTAGGCGGTGAACATGGCTCCTGCTGTGGTTAGAGTTCCCATGACAGCCTGCATAACTATGCCTGGGTAAAGCTGCTCGAAGAAACTTGAGATGGTTCCAATGAAAACACCTTCGATTAGTGCATAAGCAATAACTGCCCCTGGTCTAATCTTTTGCGAGAAGGTGATCCACATAGCTAGACCTAGAGCGACAAATACTGCAGGTAGAGCTAGTGGCTGAAGTGCTGGGATGTTCCAAGCAGCTAGAGCACCAACTAGAAGAAGAGCAAATAGCCCGGTGATTTTGATTGCTGTTCCACCAACGGTCATCTTCTGTGAAGATACGATCTTGTCGAATTGGGCATCAACTTCGGCTTGGCGAGAAATAACCTCGTCAGGAAGCATGCGGTTCATTACAGGGTTGTGTGAAGTAGTCATGGCTCTAGTTTAATTTCTCTCTGCTAATTACTTTGCTTTTTCAGCAAATTCTAAGAGTATGGCGGTTGTTCCCGATGCCCCTACCCTACTAGCCCCGGCCTCAGCCATGTCGATTAGTGCATCGAGTGTTCTAATACCGCCTGAAGCTTTAACTCCTAGTCGATCCCCAACAGTTTCTCGCATGATGCTTATTGCTTCGGTGGTAGCTCCAGATGAGTGGAAACCGGTTGAAGTCTTTACATAATCTGCTCCAGCCGCCTCAGATAACTGGCAAGCCCTAATAATCTCTTCGTTGCTCCACAAACAGTTTTCTAAAATAACTTTCACTATTGCATCCTGGTTAGTTGCTTTAGTGGCTTTTACAACTTGAGCAATGTCCTCCTGGACTAGTTCGTAGTCACCGCTAGCAAAAGCACCTAGGTTCATCACCATGTCTATCTCAACAGCACCGTTTCTAACTGCTTCGATGGTTTCCTGCACCTTGGTGTTGGTTGTTACTGTGCCGTGTGGGAAGCCAACCACGGTGCAGAGCAGAACATCAGAGCCAGCTAATGCTTTGGCTGAGTAGGAAACATCCATTGGTCTAATACACATGGCCTTGACCTTGGAATCTTTGGCTATTTTGATGCAGTTATCCAAGTCGGAGGTTGTTGCCTCTGGCTTTAAAAGAGTGTGATCGATTAGGGCAACGATTTGTTCTTGGCTGTAGCCACGGTATTTAGACATGTATTCAGTCTAGACAAGTGGTGGACCTAAGGGGACTTGAACCCCTGACCCCCTGCATGCCATGCAGGTGCGCTACCAGCTGCGCCATAGGCCCTTGTGTATCTATAGATTACTACAGTTTAACTACCCCGGCGTCCTTCCAAAGACGCTCGATGTCATAGAACATGCGCTCCTGCTCATGCATGACGTGGACGATAAGGTCGCCGTAGTCCATCAGGATCCAACGGCCGGTTTCTTTGCCCTCTTTACGAAGTAACTTATATTTTTGCTCCAACATTTTCTCTTCGATGGCATCGGCTATCGAAGCTACCTGCCGTTCGTTTCTACCTGAAACAAAAAGAAAAACATCGGTTAGCACAAAAGGCTTACTCACATCTAAAGCAACTAGGTTCTCACCGAGTTTTTCTTCAGCTGCTGCGGCAGCGATTTTGGTCATGGCTAGTGCTTGATCAGATGCGGTCAAATGTCTTTACTTTCTTTAGAAGTAGCCTAGGAAAAATGCAATGGCGACCCCACCGGCAATTAGCGCTCCGGCTAAAGTGAGCAGTCCAAAAATTAGGTAGGGGTTTAAGCCGCGGTGAGCACCGCCTGGCATTGCCACTTGGCCTTGGGTCCGAGCTAGAACACCCGATACTCTAATCGGCGGGATACCTGGAATGTAGTTCGCTTTGGCATCTCGATCTAGATCATTATCGGCTTCATCGGAGATCGTAATTGGAGATATTTCTCCGGTGTGAGTTATCAAAGCACTGACATCGATGCTGTCTGTGATAACCACTTCACCGGCATCGGTAATCACCGATCCACCTGCGGTGATGTCCATCGGCACTTCAACAACTAGGTTGGTGGTGGTTATCTCTCCGGTCAGCGCGCTGGAAACTCGAAAAATCGGGTTCCCTTCTTCATCGACTTCAACATCTTTAACAATCTCTTCGGCTTTTTGGTTAGCCTCTTCAGCTTGTTTACGGGCAATGGCTTCGGCTTGCTCACGCATCGCCTTGCGAGTTAGCGGTTGGTTATTTGAATCAGTCATGATCACCATAGAGACTGTTCTTAGCGATATACTGCACAACACCGTCTGGCACCAGATACCAAACCGGGTAGCCCGCTCTAACTCTGGCTCTAACATCGGTTGACGATATTGCAAGAGCCGGTATCTCAAGCGATGAAATTGATCCTTCAGGGCTTTCTGGGATGGTGAGCTTATGTCCTGGTCTACTCACTGCAACAAAGTGGGCTAGCGACCACAGTTTGTCCACTTCTTTCCAAGAAAGTATTTGGGCTATGGCATCGGCACCAGAAATGAATATCAATTCAGCACCTGGGTAGAGCTCCTGCATCTCGGTCAGAGTGTCAACCGTATAGGTATCTCCCCCACGGTCAATATCGATTCGACTGACTTTGAATCTGGGGTTAGACGCAGTTGCGATAACCGACATCAAGTAGCGGTGTTCCGCAGGTGTCACATGCTGTTTTTGGTAGGGAGATCCGGTTGGAACGAAGATTACTTCGTCTAATTTGAAGGCGCTGGCAACCTCGCTGGCTGCCACCAAGTGACCGTTGTGAATTGGGTCAAAGGTGCCACCCATGACTCCGATTCTTAAGCGTTCGGTCAAAGGCAATCCTTAGTGTGAGGCCTTAGAGTCATTACCCTTGTGGTCGTGGCGGTTAGCCACGTCACGGTAAGACCAGATGATTGCTCCGAGCAATAAAAATACTCCGAAGGCGATTGCCCCAAATAGCGGTGCCGGGATCGGCAACTGAACGTGTGCCTCTTCAGCGCTGCGGGATAAAATCTCTAAAAATCTCACTATTTCTCCTAAAACCTATATCTCAAATCTACCCTAGGGAAGGCCTTTTAGGCTCTGGACTGCCCAGAACCGCGCACCAACCACTTGGTGCTGGTAAGTTCGGTGAGTCCCATCGGACCTCTAGCATGGAGCTTTTGGGTTGAAATTCCAACTTCTGCACCAAAGCCAAATTCAAAACCGTCTGTGAACCTAGTTGAGGCATTCACCATTACTACCGCTGAATCCAACTCAGCTAGGAATCTCTCGGCGTTTGCCTGATCCTCAGTAATTATCGATTCGGTGTGAGCTGATGAATAGCGGCGAATGTGTTCAATTGCTTCATCAAAACTGTCAACTACCTTTACCGATAGATCCAGTGACAAATACTCGGTTGACCAGTCGGCTTCGGTTGCTGGAATCGCAGTAGGGAATATCTTTCTGACCCGGTCATCACCGTGAATGGTAACACCAGAAGCAGCTAGCTCATTCAACACCGGTAGCAAGATTCGGTCAACGGCATCTTTATGCACCAAGAGTGTTTCTAATGCGTTGCAGACACTCGGCCTTTGCACTTTTGAGTTCTTCACAATTTCGACAGCGTAATCAAGCCTTGCCGTTGCATCAAGATAAACGTGAACAATACCATCGCCGGTTTCAATCACCGGTACCAGAGAGTTTTCAACAACTGTTCTAATTAGTTCAGCTGAGCCACGAGGAATTAAAACATCAACCAATCCCCTGGCTTCCATCATGGATTTAGCGCCATCTCTTCCAAACTCGTCAACACTTGCAATTGCCACAGCCGGCAGGAGGTTATCGGTGAGCGCTTGCTTCAAGATATCGACCAATACTCTATTGGTGTTTTCTGCAGCACTTCCTCCACGCAGAACAATCGCGTTACCTGTTTTGATTGCCATCGCGGCAATATCCACAGTGACATTAGGCCTAGCCTCATAGATAGCACCAATGAGGCCAAATGGAACCCTAACCTGTTTTAGGTTGAGTCCATTGGGGCGGTGAATGTCCTGAACCACCTCACCAATCGGATCGTTGATGCCAATTAGCTCAGCAAGTTGTATTCTCAGCGATTCAATCCGATCATCATTCAAGGTGAGTCGATCGATTAGCCCTGAACTTAGCTGCTGGTTTGCGAGGACATCCGTCTGATTAGCCGCGATAATCTCTGCAGCTCTACTAGTTAGCAACTGTGAAACACTCTTCAGCACACTGTTTTTAGTATCAGTCGAGGCTAGAGAAAGTTGTCTTGAGGCTTGTTTAGCCTGACGGATAAGTTCAAGTGCAGACAATTTAGTTGTCCTTCGCTCTAAACCAGGTGCCAACCCGTTGCCCAGCAAGAACTGCCGCGGCATTATCAATCGAGGTCAACAACACAGTGATGCCGCTATCGGTTGCTGTTCTAGCTGCCTGCAATTTTGTCAGAGCTCCCCCGGTACCAACATTTGAAGAACTTGCCCCAATTTTGATTCCAGTAAGGTCATCTAAGGGTTCGACCCATTCGATGCGGTTTGCACCCTGCTCTGTTGGTGGTCGGTCATATAAGGCATCCACATCGCTGAGCAGAATCAGCGCATCAGCTTGAACCAAAATCGCTACCAGAGCCGCTAGTCGATCGTTATCACCGAATCGAATTTCAACAGTGGCAACCGTATCGTTCTCGTTTACGATCGGCAAAACACCAAGCTCGAATAAGCGACCGAGTGCTTCCTTGGCATTGTTTGAGCTTTCCTCATTTTCCAAATCATGAGCAGAAAGTAATACTTGCCCAGCAAGCAAACCGAAGTTATCAAGTTCCTGTTGGTAGCGCAGCATCAGTCTGCTTTGCCCGACAGCTGCCAACGCTTGGCTAGTAGCAAGATCTTCTGGTTTGCTAGAGAGCTTTAGTAACGGTAATCCCGTAGCAATTGCGCCGGAGGTGACCAGGACAATTTCTTGACCAGCCTGCAGGTTTTTAGCTATAGCGGCGACCAGTTTTCCTAAGTTGGCTTCATTACTTCCAGTAATTGAAGATGAACCAACTTTGACGACGATTCGAGAGGCCTTTGGTAGATCCCTGTGATCGGAGAGTTTCATTTATTCTCCTCATCTTCGATCACAACCGGATTGCCCTCTTTTTCCATTTCAGCACGAAGTGCTGCTCTGGCATCCATCATTTCCTTGTATTCACGACGACGTTCAATATTGGTTCGTCGATCATTGGTATCCAGTCTCGCGTCATAACCGCGCGGTCCGGCGATTAGCTCCCCAGCAGAGGCAATAGTTGGCTCCCAATCGAAGACAACCCCATCGCCTTCACCGATGACCACGGTAGAACCGGCAACGGCACCAGCTTTGAGTAGTGCTTCTTCAACACCTAATTTGGCAAGCCGATCTCCCAGATACCCTACGGCCTCTTCATTGGAGAACATGGTTTGGGCTACCCAACGCTCAGGCTTAGCACCCAAAACTCGGAAAATCTCTTCGCCATCAACTTCTTCTTTAGTAACTGTGAACTTAGAGTCTTCTTTTCTAACATTCATCAGCTGAATTCTGGGACGAACCGGGATAGCCGCTTTAGTCTCACGATCATGTTTTACCAACTCGGCTAAAGCGAAATTCAATTCACGTAAGCCCTCGTGGCTAACCGCAGAAATGAGAAACACTCGATAGCCGCGCGCTTCAAGCTCGGGCTTTACAAACTCAGCAAGTTCTTTTGCCTCTGGAACATCAATCTTGTTTAGCGCAATAAGCTGCGGCCTTTCCACCAGTGGCTTCTCACCAGTAGGAACCTCGTATTTTGCTAACTCGTTGAGAATTAGGTCTAGGTCACTAATTGGGTCACGGTTGGGTTCAAGCGTTGCACAATCCAAAACATGAAGTAGTGCCGCACACCTTTCAACGTGACGCAGGAACTGCAGGCCCAGCCCCTTACCCTCACTGGCACCTTCAATCAATCCCGGCACATCGGCAACGGTGAACTTGGTATCGCCTGCTTGAACGACACCGAGGTTAGGGTGCAGTGTTGTGAAAGGGTAATCAGCGATCTTCGGTTTGGCTGATGATATTGCGGCAATCAATGATGACTTACCGGCTGATGGATAACCCACCAGCGCAACATCGGCCACCGACTTGAGCTCAAGGATGACATCACCCTTCCAGCCTGGAACTCCGAGAAGTGCAAAACCAGGTGCCTTACGCTTACTGGATGATAAAGCGGCATTTCCTAAACCACCTTGACCGCCTTCAGCAACGACAAGTTCCATTCCGGCTTCATCCAGATCGGCAATCAAATTACCGCGCTTATCCTTGACCACTGTTCCTACCGGCACCGGTAGCAACACATCTTTACCTGCAGCCCCGTTTCTAAAATCTCCAGCACCGTCACCACCATCACCACCTGCTCGGTGGGGGTTGAAGTGATAATCCAGAAGGGTTGTCACGTTTGGATCAGCGATCAGTGTGATCGAACCACCGTTACCACCGTCTGCTCCATCCGGTCCAGCTAGGGGTTTGAATTTTTCTCGCTTGACCGATACACAACCGTCGCCACCGTTTCCGGCGCGCAGATGCAGAGTCACTTGGTCAACGAATGTAACCATGATTCTCCTTTGGTCAAAAGCCGAACAGGCGAGCAACAAATGCTCGCCTGCCGATAAGTTTTGTTTTTAGCCTTAGGCCGCTGCAACCACGTTCACTACGCGGCGACCGCCCTTTTCGCTGAACTCTACTGCACCCGCGGCGAGAGCAAATAGTGTGTCGTCTTTTCCACGACCAACGTTGCGACCCGGGTGGAAGTGTGTGCCACGCTGACGAACTAGGATTTCTCCTGCGTTGACAACCTGACCTGCGTAACGCTTAACACCTAGACGTTGAGCATTGGAGTCGCGACCGTTTCTGGTTGAGGAAACACCTTTTTTGGATGCCATTTTGCTTTACTCCTTTAACCCTTACTTAATCTCAGTTACCTGAACACGGGTTAGGTCGGCGCGGAAACCCTGACGCTTCTTGTAACCAGTCTTGTTCTTGTACTTCTGAATGACGATCTTTGGACCACGAAGGTTACCCAACACGGTTGCGGTTACCTTTACGTTTGATAGAGCCGAAGCTTCGTGAGTGACCTTATCACCATCGACTAGCAACAGTGCAGGAAGTTCAATTTTCTCGCCAGCGTTAGCCTTGATACGGTCTAGCGTGACAATGGTGCCTACTGACACCTTCTCTTGGCGGCCTCCGGCCTTTACTACTGCGTAAACCACAGTTATACCCTTTGTTCGTGAAATCTTGGATTGGAAGTCCCGCTATGGCGGGCAACAAGGTTCAATCTTAGCCGTTATCAAGGCTCAAGGTCAAACCTTTTAGCCCTTGTTTTCTCCCGGTGTAATCTCCCCACCCGAAGAAACCCTTCTAGATTTAGGCTTCTTTGGCGTAGGTTCTGCCTGCGGCAGCGCCTCAAGGACACTATCCAGGGTCTTTTCAGGGCTCGCCATACTGCTGGCGGCAATCTTAGACATCAAATCCTTAGCCTCGGCGGCCTTTTCCGCGGTTACCACCTTGGCTGGTTCCACCTTGGTCTTAGCCGGTGCTTCTACTGCCTTGTCCTCAGCTGACTTATTGTTCTTGCCCTTATTTTTACCGCCCTTTTGTTTAGCTGGGCGATCATCGTCAGAAATGTGCTTGTTCTTTAGCACCGGGTGGTGATGAACGATAACACCGCGACCAGCACAAACCTCACAGGGTTCGCTGAAAGCTTCCAGAAGGCCAATGCCGATCTTCTTACGAGTCATCTGCACCAAACCGAGCGAAGTAACCTCAGCAACCTGGTGTTTGGTCCTATCCCTAGATAGACACTCAATCAATCTGCGAAGGACAAGTTCACGGTTGGATTCAAGCACCATGTCGATAAAGTCGACCACGATAATTCCACCGATGTCGCGCAGCCGCAACTGGCGTACGATTTCCTCAGCTGCTTCCAAGTTGTTCTTGGTAACAGTCTCCTCAAGGTTTCCACCTGAACCGATGAACTTACCGGTGTTCACATCAACCACGGTCATTGCCTCGGTACGGTCAATCACAAGTGAACCACCCGATGGTAGATAAACCTTTCGGTCAAGAGCTTTAATGATCTGTTCATTGATTCTGAAGTGATCGAAAGCGTCTTTACCACCTTCGAATCTTTCTACTCGCTGCAACAAATCGGGTGCAACATCCTTAAGGTAGCCCTCAATGGTGTTGTAGGGAACATCGCCATCAATAATCATCTTCTGGAAGTCTTCATTGAAGACATCTCGAACTATCTTGATCAAAAGATCTGGCTCAGAAGAAAGCAGTGACGGCGGTGTTGAGATTTCAGCTTTACGACTGATCTCTTCCCACTGAATCTGCAGTCTCTGCACATCTTCTGCCAACTGCTCTTCGGTAGCGCCTTCAGCAGCAGTTCTCACAATGACCCCAGCTTCAGCCGGCAGTATCTCTTTCAGAATCTTCTTCAACCTGGTGCGTTCTGATTCTGGAAGCTTCCTAGAAATACCGTTTACTGAACCGTTTGGAACATAAACCAAATAGCGACCAGGTAGAGAAATCTGTGAAGTTAGGCGTGCACCTTTTTGCCCGACCGGATCTTTTGTTACCTGAACTAAAACCTTGTCACCAGATTTGAGGGCAAGTTCGATTTTTCTCGGCTGGTTACCCACCTCGGCAAGTTCCCAGTCAACTTCACCTGAGTAGAGGACCGCATTTCTACCGCGACCGATATCGACGAAGGCTGCCTCCATCGAAGGTAAAACATTTTGCACCTTACCCAGATATACGTTTCCGATTAGAGAACTGTCCTGAGCTTTAGCAACGTAATGCTCAACCAGGATGTTATCTTCAAGCACACCGATCTGAATCTTGTCATCTTTACTTCGCACCACCATGATGCGGTCAACAGCTTCACGGCGAGCTAAGAATTCACTCTCGGTAATTCTGGAGGCTCTCCTACCGGAGTCCCGTCCTTCACGACGGCGCTGTTTCTTTGCTTCAAGCCTGGTTGAGCCTTTAACTCTCGCCGGTTCTTTGGAAGCGGGTCTAGGTTCACGCGGTGTTCTAACCTTGACCACAACGTTGGGTGGAAGTTCACCATCAACTACTTCACCTGGACGACGACGTGAGCGCACTCTGCGGTGCGATCCGTCTGCCTCCTCTTGAACCGGTGCGCCTCGCTTAGATCTTTTTGGCTCAACAGTTGGAGTTGGTAGATCAGGTGCCTGGAAAATTAGCGAAATTCCAACCGGTCCTTTAGGTTCTGGTTTGGTTTCGACAACTGGTTGTTCTAGCTCTGTGGCGGCTTTCTTACCGCGTTTAGCTGGAGCAGAAGCTGCTGGCTCTGCTTTGGTGGTCTTTTTAGCCTTAGGTTTTTCAACCTGTTCTTGAACAACCTCTGGCTGTTCGATATCTTTCTTTTTCACCATTTCTGGTGCTCCATGTCCGGCTTCTATCCCGGTCCACACCCCAACATACAAACCTAAAAATCTGGTTATCAATCAAATTGATAACTAAAACCTATTCGAGTGTTGAATACAACGATCCAGATTTCCTCGAGCCTGCCCGATGGGTCTTATGACTGAGAAGCTAAAAGCATTCAACAAAACCTTTGTTTATCTCTGTGTGGAGAGATTCACTACCTAAAGTATGACACTTTAAACCCGAAAAGTCAGTAGCGTTTAGGCCATACTTAAAGGTATGAGCGATGTAAAAATAGCCGAAAAGGGCCTTGGAGCCCCTAAATCACTGGCTTTAACCAACATTATCTTTGGAATTATCGGCTGGATTGGTGCCTTCGCCCTAACTTTGGAGCGCTTTCACGTCGCTTCTGATCCTAATGCTTCGCTCAGCTGCGACATAAACGTCTTTATTTCTTGTAAATCGGTGATGCTCACCTGGCAGGCAAAACTGCTGGGCTTTCCGAATTCACTGATTGGTCTTGCCGCTTTTGCTGCACCGATTGTTGTTGGATTCGCAATACTTGCTGGCGCCCGATTTGCAAAATGGTTCTGGCGCTTATTCTGGCTCGGTTGCCTCGGCGGTTTCGCATTTGTGCTCTGGCTTTTCTCACAAAGCCTTTTGGTAATTAACGTCCTTTGCCCCTACTGCATGGTGGCTTGGACCGGAATGATTCCAATTTTCTGGGTACTTACCCTCTTTGCATTCAGAGAAGACATCCTGCCGATGCCGGTAAGGACGGCACCGTTCTGGGATGGCGCATATCGATTGACCTGGCTCTGGATTTTGGCAACCTATTTACTGATCATTGCCGCAATTGTTATTCGCTTCTGGTCGCGCTGGCCTTCAATGCTCCAGCAATTTGGTTTCTAAAACCAGAGCGCTAATTCACGTTCAGCTGATTCAACTGAGTCAGATCCGTGAACAAGATTCTGCTGCACGCTTAGACCCCAGTCACGCCCTAAATCGCCTCGAATAGTTCCTGGCAGAGCAACGGTTGGATCGGTTGCTCCTGCAAGCGCTCGGAAACCTTCAATAACCCGGTTACCTTCAACCCGCAGAGCAACAACATCACCGGATGCCATGAAATCAACTAACGGCTGATAAAACGGCTTACCTTCGTGCTCGGCATAGTGCTTAGCTAAAAGCTCCCGAGATGGCGTTAGTTTACGCATATCGCTAATGACATAACCTTTAGCTTCAATGCGTCTGATGATTTCGCCAATCAGGTTGCGCTTGACGCCATCTGGTTTGATTAGAACCAAAGTTGATTCAGTCATTAGTTATCCTTTGTTTCAATTGATATTTCAAAAGTATCAGCATTTTGTCTTGCCTTCCGAGCCAGATCAATGGTGCCACCGGCAATCATCGCCCAACCCCAAAGCCCAACAAAAATAATTGCGACTAGTAACATCCACGGCACGAAGAATGAAACTACAAGCAGTAATACCTGCAGTGCCCAGGCAAACCAATATGAGCCCTTCTTACCTAAATAGCCCGGCGTCAAAATCAACACTGCCGAAAAAGCCAGGCCAAAGCCCCAGACGGTTGCAGGATCGGCAACCTTTAAGCCAAATGCCACTAGGGTGCCGAAGAACACTACAAAAGATTCGAAGGCGAGAATGATTGAGCCAAGCTGTCGACGAACTGATTTTTGTGCCATTAGATTTCCTCCAGCTGTTTAAGCTTCAAGACATCGCCAATTAGGGTGATTGAACCTGTCACTACAACGATACCTTCGCCGACCAGCTTGGCTTTGGCTTGGGCAATACCTGATTTCGAATCTTCAGCAATAGTCACCCGGTCAGCCCCAAATACCTCTGTAGCCAGCAGGGCGAGCTCCTCGATTGCGGTGGCCCTGGTACTTGAACTTCGAGTGATGATAATCTCCTGCAACACCGGCTCCAAGGCGGCTAATACACCTCTGGAATCCTTATCCCCGAGAACACTTATTACCCCAATTGCAGCTGGCGCTCCAAACGAATTCACTAGTGAATCAGCTAGCGATCTGGCCCCGTGTGGGTTGTGCGCGGCGTCAAGCAAGATGGTTGGGTTTTTAGAAATTATTTGCAGGCGACCTGGGCTGGTCACGTCCGCTAGAGCCGCCTTCAAGATCTCGATTGGCAAACCTTGAGTAGCCGAGCCCATGAATTGCTCAACCGCAGCGATGGCAACCGCAGCATTTTCGGCTTGGTATTTTCCATGAAGTGGGATGAAAAGTTCTTCATAGCTGCTTGCTAGTGACTTAACGCTGAAGGTGATGCCTTGTGCATCTTCAGACAGAGCAGTAATTGAAAAGTTTTCACCATAAACATCAATCGATTCAGCAGTGCTTGCGGTCTTCGCTTTTAAAACAGCTAGGGCCTCAGCGGTTTGAGCCGAGCTAACTACGGCTGCACCAGATTTGATAATTCCCGATTTGGTTTTAGCAATTTCTTCAATGGTGTTACCTAGGCGCTCCATGTGATCTAAATCGATCGGGGTGAACACGGCAACGTCACCATCTGCGACATTTGTCGAATCCCACTCGCCGCCCATACCAACTTCTAGGACGAGAACATCAACCGGAGCATCTGCAAAGCAGGCAAAACCTAGTACAGCCAGTGCCTCAAAGAATGTGAGTCTAAGATCACCTTCGGCTATTAGTTCCTGATCAACAATTTCGAGTATTGGTTCAATATCTTTGAAAACCGAATACATTTTCTCGATTTCGATGGATTCACCATCAATGGCAATCCGCTCATTGAGTTCAATCAAATGTGGAGAAGTAAAGCGACCGGTGCGTAAACCAAATTCTCGAAGAATGCGCTCGATGATTCTGGTGGTAGTGGTCTTGCCATTGGTGCCGGTGATGTGAACCACCCGATACATCTTCTGCGGATCCCCGAGCAGCTCTACCGCTCTTCTGGTCGGCTCCAGACGTGGACGCAATTTATGTTCTGGAACTCTAGCCATCAGCGAGGATTCAATCTCGCGGATCATTTCAAGTTCAGTTAGCCCCTGACTCAAAGCTTGGTCACCACTACACCCAGCGGTAGATCATCTCCAACGGTGACTCCCTCACCAGCAACGTCCCCCAGTTGGGCGATCAGCTCTAGGGTCAAAGTTTCAGACTTGACTAGTTCCTCGTGCGCACTGACCGCATCCAATACGCTCTGCTGCGCGGTTAGTTGCAGCCTGATTCGATCACTGACATCAAAGTCAGCGTCTTTTCTAGCCTGCTGGACCGCACGGATAACGTCTCTAGCAATACCTTCAGCTTCCAGTTCTGCGGTTACAGCGGAATCAAGTAAGACAAAGCCGCCACCTGGCAAAATGCCGATTAGGTTCACGCTCTGATCTGGGTTCGATAGGTCAGCGACCAGATCAATCTCGTATTCACCTTCGAGTAGTTCAACTCCACCGCAGATTACTCTTTCGCCAGTTTGACTCCAATTGCCTGACTTAGAAGCGGCAATTATGTTCTGCACTTCTTTACCCACTCTTGGACCAAGTGCTCTGGAGTTCACTGTCAAACGCTTTACCACGCCGAACTCGGTTGTTGAATCTAGTGAAAGCTCAACCAACTTCACATCCTTGACGTTTAGCTCATCAGCAATGATTGAAACAAAATCAGCTAGCTTGGCAGAACCGGTTGTCACCACAGTCAACTTGGACAGTGGCAACCTGACCCTCAGTCCAGATGCCTTGCGAAGAGAAAGCGCAACTGAGGAAACCGCGCGCACCTGATCCATAGCCGCAACTAATTCATCATCCCGGGTTAAGCCTTCGTGGTCTGGCCAGTCGGTTAGGTGCACCGAACGCATTCCGGTTAGTCCTCGGAAAATCTCTTCGGTGATTAGTGGCAGCAATGGAGCGGAAACCCTGGTGGTGATTTCCAAAACCGAGAACAAGGTGTCAAATGCAGCCTTATCACCATCCCAGAATCTAGCTCTGGATCTTCTGACATACCAGTTGGTAAGCACATCAGCGAAGTCGCGAAGTCTGGCGGCTGCCCCAAAGGTATCGAAGGCATTCAAATCAGCGCCAACACCGGCAACCATTTCTCGAGTCTTTGCAACTAGGTACCGGTCCAGCACATCTTCACTGGATAGATCAAATTTCGCTTCGTAGTTTGATGCATTGGCATACAGAGTAAAGAAGTAGTAGGTGTTCCATAACGGAAGTAATACCTGTCTAACGCCTTCACGGATACCCTGTTCGGTAACGCTCATGGTGCCACCGCGAAGAATTGGCGAAGACAACAAGAACCAACGCATCGCATCAGAGCCATCGCGGTCGAATACTTCATTGACATCTGGATAGTTACGTAGCGATTTGGACATCTTCTGGCCATCACTACCTAAAACAATTCCGTGCGAGATCGCGGTCTTGAATGCTGGGCGATCAAATAGCGCAGTTGAAAGAACATGCAGGGTATAGAACCAACCTCTAGTTTGGCCAGAGTATTCGACGATGTAGTCACCTGGGCTATGTGTTTCAAACCAGTCACTGTTTTCAAACGGGTAGTGCACCTGCGCAAATGGCATCGAACCTGATTCAAACCAGCAGTCCAGCACCTCTGGAACCCTAACCATCATTGACTTACCGGTTGGGTCATCGGGGTTGGGTCTAGTTAGCTGGTCAATGGTTGGCCGGTGGAAGTCAGTGACCCTTACCCCAAAATCACGCTCTAACTCATCTAAAGAGCCGTAAACATCAAGTCTCGGATAGTTCGGGTCATTCGATTTCCAGACTGGGATTGGCGCTCCCCAGAACCGGTTACGCGAGATAGCCCAATCTCTAACGTTTTCTAGCCACTTGCCGAAAGAGCCGTCTTTGGTGTGTTCGGGAACCCAGTTAATTTCCTGGTTTAGCTCCAACATTCTGTCTTTGAGCTTGGTGGTTTCAACAAACCATGATGAAACCGCTTTATAGATCAGTGGGTTCTTGCAACGGTAGCAATGTGGATATGGGTGATCGTAACTTGCCTGCTTTAGTAATCGACCGTTGTCTTTTAGTTTCTGAGTAATTGGCTTATTTGCTTCAAAAACATGCATCCCAACAAAATCGGTAATAACCGAAACGTATTCACCGCGTTCGTTTACTGAAACATAAACTGGGATTCCAGCAGCTTCACAAAGTTTTTGGTCATCCTCACCGTAAGCCGGTGCCTGATGAACAATACCGGTACCTTCGTTATCGGCAACATAGTCACCAACAATTACCTGCCAAGCATTTTTGACATCAAACTTGCTTTCATCGGCGTAGTAATCAAATAATCTTTCGTATCTAATTCCCGCGAGCTGGCTTCCCTTTACTGTTTCTTCAATGGCAGCTTCGGCAGCTTCAATGGTTTCAAAACCGAATTCTCTTAGGTGATTTGCAATCAAAGATTTTGCTAAGAGATATTTACCGGTTTCGGTTGCGACAATCGCATACTCAATTTCCGGTCCAACAGCCAGAGCAAAGTTTGTCGGTAGCGTCCAAGGAGTAGTAGTCCAAGCCAGTATTTTTATACCGGCATACTTACCTTCCAGAATTGGAAAAGTTACCGTTACGGTTTGATCTTGTCTATTTTGATAAACATCCTCATCCATACGAAGTTCATGGTTCGACAATGGAGTTTCGCAGCGATAGCAGTAAGCAAGAACTTTGAAACCTTCGTAGATAAGTCCCTTGTCATGCAGTTGCTTGAACGCCCAGAGCACGCTCTCGGTGTATGGGGCATCTAGGGTTTTGTAATCGTTTTCGAAATCCACCCAACGTGCCTGTCGAGTGACGTAGGCCTCCCACTCTTTGGTGTATTTCAAAACAGAGCTACGACAGTAGTCGTTGAACTTATCGATACCGTACTTTTCAATTTCTGGCCGACCAGAGATCTTTAATTGACGTTCAGCCTCAACTTCAGCTGGAAGTCCGTGGGTGTCCCAGCCAAACCGCCTTTCAACCCGAAAGCCCTGCATGGTCTTGAACCTTGGAACAGTGTCCTTGGCATAACCGGTCAGCAGGTGGCCATAGTGCGGTAGACCGTTGGCAAACGGCGGGCCGTCGTAAAAGACGAACTCTTCAGCACCGGCTTCCTTGCGCTGATCAATTGAAGCCTGGAAGGTCTTATCCTTAGCCCAGAAATCAAGGATTGCCTGCTCAATGGCTGGAAAAGAAGGGCTAGCCGGAATGCCAAACGAAGCTCCGTCGTTCTTGGGATACATGTATTGGCTCCAGCGTTTAGGTAATAAAGATACTTAGTCAATGTTAATCTTAAACAACCTAAAAGTTTTTGGAGACCACCCTTGCCGAGCCCTAATTTCAAAGCAACCGCGACAACCCCTGAAAAGGTAGGCGTCGAAGGACTAGAGGAAAAGTGGTCACTGCGCTGGACCGATGAGGGAACCTACCGTTTCCGCCGGGACACTCAAGCTGAGATCTACTCCATCGATACACCGCCACCAACAGTATCTGGCTCGCTGCATGTCGGTCACGTCTTTAGCTACACCCACACCGATGTGATAGCCCGCTATAAGCGAATGCAGGGCAAAGAGGTCTACTACCCGATGGGTTGGGATGACAATGGGCTTCCTACTGAACGTCGTGTTCAAAACTATTTTGGGGTTCGTTGCGATCCGAGCCTGCCATATGTTGATAATTTCACCCCTCCATATGAAGGTGGCGACAACAAGTCTTCTAAAGCTGCCGATCAGGTTCCGATTTCGAGAAGAAACTTTATTGAGCTTTGTGAAAAACTAACCGCCGAGGACGAACTGCAGTTTGAAGCACTCTGGCGTCAACTTGGACTTTCTGTCGACTGGGCTCAGACCTACCAAACAATAAGCAAGTCTGCGCAGAAAGTTTCCCAGCAGGCATTTTTGAATAACCTCTCCCGCGGTGAGGCCTACCAGTCGATGGCCCCTACCCTTTGGGATGTTACATTCCGAACTGCGGTGGCCCAAGCAGAATTAGAAGACCGTGAACAACCCGGCGCTTATCACCGAATCGGTTTCAATGGTCCGGATGGAAAAGTTTTCATTGAAACTACAAGACCGGAACTTATTCCAGCCTGTGTTGCTCTGGTAGCTCATCCAGACGATGAGCGTTACCAGCCACTATTTGGCAAAACAGTGCGCACTCCGCTATTTGATGTTGAGGTCCCAGTCCTCGCGCACCGGTTAGCCCAAATTGATAAAGGTAGCGGTATCGCTATGATTTGTACATTTGGTGACGTAACTGACGTGATCTGGTGGCGCGAACTTGATCTTCCAAACCGAGCCATAATCGGTTTTGATGGCAGAATCCAAGAAAATGCGCCTGAGGGTATTAGCTCAGAGCAAGGTCTTCGCTTCTTCTCAGAACTAGCAGGCAAGACAGTATTCTCGGCAAAGACCAGAATCGTTGAACTGCTTAAGGAATCAGGTGACATGGTTGGCGAAGCCAAACCAATTACTCACCCGGTCAAGTTCTTCGAAAAAGGCGATAAGCCATTAGAAATTGTTTCTACCAGGCAGTGGTACATCCGTAACGGTGGTCGCGATGCCGAACTTCGTGAGCGTTTACTTGAGCTGGGCAAAGAACTAAAGTTCCACCCCGACTTCATGCGAGTCAGGTATGAGAACTGGGTCAATGGCCTAACTGGAGACTGGCTTATCTCCAGACAGCGGTTCTTCGGTGTCCCTATTCCAGTCTGGTATCAGCTCGATGCTGACGGGAATCCAGATTTTGAAAAGATTCTGGTTCCAGATCCAGCACAACTACCTATTGACCCGTCAACCGATGTCCCTCACGGTTACACCGAATCGCAACGTGGCGTGGCTAACGGATTTATTGGTGAAGTCGACATCATGGACACCTGGGCAACCTCCTCGCTTACCCCTCAACTTGCTGGTGGCTGGCTGGATGACCCCGAACTATTTGCCAAAGTCTTCCCATACGACCTAAGACCACAGGGACAAGACATTATTCGCACCTGGCTATTCTCAACTGTGCTTCGTTCGCAGCAGGAACACGGCAAGCTACCTTGGTCAGATGCAGCCATCTCTGGCTGGATTTTAGATCCCGATCGCAAGAAGATGTCTAAATCCAAAGGCAACGTGGTCACGCCAAATGACCTACTGGTCGAACACTCCTCTGATGCTGTTCGTTACTGGGCAGCCTCGGCAAGGCTTGGAACTGATGCGGCCTTTGACACTGGACAAATGAAAATTGGTCGACGCCTTGCCATCAAGATACTCAACGCCGCCAAGTTCGTACTGAGTTTTGATCTTCCAGAAGATGCCCAAGAGGTAACAGTTCCGGTTGATCAGAGCTTGCTTCTGAACCTAGCCGAAGTTGTGACCGAAGCCACCAAGGCTTTCGAATCTTACGATCACACGAAGGCACTTGAACTTACCGAAAAGTTTTTCTGGAACTTCACCGATAACTATCTAGAACTCGTCAAAGAGCGTGCTTACGGCCAAGGTGGCTTTAGCCCAGCCGAACAGGCATCCGCAATAGTTGCTCTGCGCAAAGCCCTGCTTAGTTTGCTGAGGCTATTTGCCCCATTCCTTCCGTTTGCAACCGATGAGGTTTGGTCTTGGTGGCAGGAAGGTTCGATTCACCGTTCCGCTTGGCCAACTTCCCAAGAGCTGACGGAAAAGCTAGATCCAAGTTTCCTAGCGCTTCTTCCCCTTGCTGAACAGGCACTGTTTGGCATTCGTAAGGCGAAAAGTGATGCCAAGGCTTCGATGAAGGCAGATGTATTATCGGCGACCTTGATTATTCCGCCAGCCTCGTTAGCTCAGCTGGAACTAATCGGTTCAGATCTGAAGGCGGCCGGGCGTATTGCTGAACTCAGCTTTGATGCCGGCGAAACCCTAGAAGTTAGGGATGTCCTGCTTGCACCAGCTGCAGAATAACTTTTAGTTATCAGATGCCCGTGAAGTCATGCCTTCGGGCTAGGCTTTTCAGCATGACATTTGAAACCGAAAACCCTTTTGCCCTCAGATCAACCCTCGAATACGAGATGCCAGATTTTAATCGCATCAACGAGGACTGTTACCTACCGGCCTTCTATGCCGGCTGTGAACAACAACTAGCCGAGGTTCATGCAATCATCAAAGAAGATGAAGTGACCTTTGAAAACACCATCGTGGCTATGGAGAAATCAGGTCAAACCCTGATGCGAATGCTGATGGTGTTTTATAACAAGTCCTCAAGCGACACCTCTGACCGATTGGATGAAATCGAAGAGGAGATCGCTCCAAAACTAGCCGCCCACATGGACGAGATTCGACTAAACCAAAATCTTTGGGGTCGCATTCAGCACCTTTACGAAAACCGTGATTCACTAAACCTCTCAAGCGAAGATGCCTGGCTACTTGAGCGCTACTATCGTGACTTCACTCACGCTGGTGCCCATCTAACCGATGCGCAGCGCGAGGAGCTGAAAAAGCTCAATGAGGAATTATCAAAACTGGAAACCCAGTTTGGAAAAAACCTTCTCAATGACACCAATGCACTAGCCGTTGAAGTCGATGACGTAAGTGAGCTCGATGGCCTTACCGAGAATGAGATTGCTGCTTGTAAGGCTGCCGCCGAGGCCAGAGGACTAGAAGGAAAGTATCTAGTTGGCATGGTCAACTTCACCGGACATCCGCTACTTGCCAGACTGACTCACCGAGGAATCCGCGAGCGCATTATGAAGAACTCTCTTCTAAAAGGTGGTCAGTCAAATGAAAACGACAACCGCCAGGTACTGCTGCAGATGGTAAAACTTCGTGCCAAGCGCGCTGAGCTTTTTGGTGTGAAGACTCACGCTGAATATGTGCTGCAGGATCGCAACGCGCAGAATCCAACCAATGTGCACGCAATGATGAAGCAAATCGCCCCTGCTGCGGTTAGAAACGCCAGAGCCGAAGGCGCAGAACTTCAAAAGGCAATTGAAGCCAGCGGTGAAACATTCCAGTTGGAGTCATGGGACTGGGATTTCTATACCGAAAAAGTCCGCATGGCTAAATACAACCTTGATACCGCTGCGATGAAGCCATACTTTGAACTCGAGCGAGTCCTGCACGATGGAGTCTTCTTTGCGGCAAATAAGCTGTTTGGCTTGAGCTTCAAAGAGCGCAAGGACATAAAGACCTATCACCCTGAAGCTAGAGCCTTTGAGGTATTCAATGAAGATGGTTCGCCCCTAGCGCTTTTTATCGGAGATTTCTTTACCCGTGATTCAAAGCGCGGAGGCGCTTGGATGAACAACCTGGTTGATCAAAATCACCTTTTTGGTCAGCTACCGGTAGTGGTAAACAACCTAAACATTCCTAAGCCACCAGCAGGTCAACCTGCTCTTTTGACCTACGACGAGACCACTACCCTGTTCCATGAGTTTGGTCACGCTCTGCACGGCATGCTATCCGATGTTACCTATCCACGTTTTTCTGGAACCAGTGTCGAGCGTGACTTTGTCGAGTTCCCATCACAGGTAAATGAAATGTGGATCACCTGGCCAGAAGTGATGGACAACTATGCGATTCACTATGAGACTGGAGAGAAACTTCCAAAAGAGTGGATCGAAAACCTCAAAGCGGCGGCAACCTTTAACGAAGGGCACGCAACCACTTCATATATGGCAGCTGCAATTCTTGACCTAGCTTGGCACTCACTTACCAGCGATGCTCAAGTTAGCAACGTCGAAGAGTTTGAGGCTAAGGCAATTGCCGATTATGGATTGGACTACCACGCGGTTCCGACTAGATATCGCTCAACCTATTTCTCACACATCTTCGCAGGTGGCTACTCCGCCGGTTACTACGGCTATATTTGGTCCGAGGTACTCGATGCAGACACCGTAGATTGGTTCAAGGAATCAGGTGGCCTAACTCGGGCTAATGGTGATCACTTTAGAAACACCCTGCTTGCGCGCGGTGGCTCGTTGAATTCAATGCAGATGTTCCGAAACTTCCGTGGACGCGATGCAACAATTCAACCGCTACTAAAGCGTCGCGGTTTGCTCTAGGCAAAAGGACGCTTTAGCTTTAGTAACTGCATTACGGCTAATCCGACAAGGATTGCCCAGAATGCTGCCCCAACCGAGAAGAAGGCTACGCCGCTGGAGGCAACTAGGAACGCTGCCACCGCCGGAATCCTTTCACTCGGTATTTCAACCATGGTGCTAAATGCACTAACTATTGTTGGAAGAAGTGCAAGACCGCTGGCTGCTAGTAGCAATTGGGTTGGTGTTTGAATTACGAAAGCGACCGCAATACCAGCAAAGATTGCGAAGAAGCAGTAAACAAGCCCACCTGAGACCGAAGCTAACCAGCGCTTAGCTGGATCTTTGTGGGCTTGTTCGTTGGCGTTAAGGGCAGCGGTAATTGCAGCTAGGTTCATTACAAAGCCCCCGAGGAAAGAAACTGCAACAGTTCCCAATCCGGTGGTGGTCAAGCTGGCTCGGAATGGAACCTCATAGCCGTAAGTTTTCATGATGGCGATACCTGGAATGTTTTGTGATGCCATGGCAACTAAATAAAGAGGCAAGGCAATACTCAGCATGCTGGCAAGACTGAAAGTTGGCATTACAAAATTGACCGAAACTAGCCAGTCACTAGGGGCTACCTTTAGCCCTTGATCAAACCCAATTAGGGTGAAGGCCAAGATGATTGCTGCTGGTGATGCCCAAACAGGAGCCAGCCAATAAAGCACAATCCAAACCAGAATCACTGGGAGAACTAAAGCTGGGTAGGTGGCACTCGCGGCAAAAGGTGCGACGCAAAAACTGAAGATTACCCCGGCGAGCATCGCACTGGCAACCGACTTTGGAATTTTCGATACTAGCTTTCCCAATGCCGGCCAAAGCCCAGTCAAAGCTAAAAGTAAGCCGGCAATTAACACGCCACCCATGGCATTACTGAAGCCTAGATCTGGAAGAGTTGAGCCCGCTATCAGTGCAGCGCCTGGCGTTGACCAAACAATTGACAGTGGCATTTTGAATTTCCAGCTGAGCACGATGGAGAGTAAACCGTAAGCCACCAGCATGATAGAAACCATCGCGATTGATTGTTCCTTGGAAGCCCCGAGATTGACGTAAGCACTTAGAAAAATACCAACCGTTGCCGCAGTGCCGGTGATTGATGCGACCAGTCCAGCAATAATTGGAGCTCTAAGCCCAATCTTGTCTTTCACAATTACCTAACTAGGCTGACTTGTCTTGGCGCTTTATTGGAACGATTGATGGCTGTTCTAGACCCATGACAACAGGAAGGGTTATTCTCACGACACCGGTTGCAGGACTACCTGGAATTTCAAACATAATTGGACCGAGAATCTCTTCAAGGATTGATCGAAGCCCACGTGCACCGGTTTCACGCTTGATTGCTTCATCTGCAATTGCTTCGAGAGCCGGCTGATCGAACTCAAGCTCGAAACCATCGAGCTCAAACATACGTTGATACTGCTTTACCAGAGCATTCTTTGGCTCTACCAAGATTTGGATTAGGGCGGCACGGTCAAGCGGAGTTACCGCTGCAATAACTGGAAGTCGACCAATAAATTCAGGGATTAATCCAAACTTGCGAAGATCTTCGGGTTGAACTTGGGTAAAGATATCGCTTTCCTCGGCGCGGTCGCGAATTTCAGCACCAAATCCGATTCCCTTTTTACCAATTCTGTTTTGGACAATGTTTTCCAGTCCTGCAAAAGCCCCAGCAACTATAAAGAGGATGTTGGTGGTGTCCATCTGGATGAATTCCTGCTGCGGGTGCTTGCGTCCACCCTGAGGCGGGATTGAAGCAATCGTTCCCTCAAGAATTTTCAGCAGGGCCTGCTGCACTCCCTCACCAGAAACATCTCTGGTAATAGATGGGTTTTCAGCCTTGCGTGAGATTTTGTCGATCTCGTCGATATACACGATGCCCTGTTCTGCTCGCTTCACATCGCCATCGGCTGCCTGGTAAAGCTTGAGCAGAATGTTCTCCACGTCTTCACCAACGTAGCCGGCTTCGGTGAGGCTAGTCGCATCGGCAACCGCAAAAGGAACATTTAGGCGACGAGCAAGCGTCTGAGCCAGATAGGTTTTGCCGCAACCGGTTGGGCCAACTAGCAAAATGTTTGACTTCGCGATCTCGATTGCGTCGTGCGGTTTACCGGAGGCGGTTAGTGTTCCGCGAGAGCGAATTCGCTTGTAGTGGTTATAGACCGCTACCGAGAGAGCTTTCTTAGCCTGAGTTTGACCGATCACATACTCATCTAAGAATGAGTAAATTTCCTTTGGCTTAGGTAGGTCAAAATCTTCAACTGGCTTAGGGTCTTTACCTAGGTGCTCTTCGATGATTTCGTTGCATAAATCTATGCACTCATTACAGATGTAGACACCGGGGCCAGCTATTAACTTGAGCACTTGCTTCTGCGTTTTAGAGCAGAAGTTGCACTTAAGCATGTCCCCTGGGTCGCTGAGTCGAGTCATAGTAAAAGCCTACCTATTCAGACAGACAAAGGCGGTTAGCCTTTGGGGTGAGTAGTCCTACTCACCCCTACCTAGTTCCTACTTAAACCAATATATCTTGGCGTCGGTTCCCTTAGGTGCGCCATAGACATAGGCGCGAACTACTTGGAGGCCAACTGTGCCGGCAGGAGCAGAAACAGTTACCCTAACGATGCCGTTCTCATCCGATACCTCAGACCAAGTCTGCAACTCGTTTCCCTCGCCGAAAGTTTCGAAGGTTACGGTAGTTCCCGCTACTTCCTTTTTGTCTAGGTTGGTCAACTTGAAGGAGATTACTTTGCTGGTACCGGCCTTAACTTTCTGCGAAGCAACCGATGCTGTTACTTTAGGGTTTACAAAGTGTAGGAACAGCAGATCCTTATCCTCGTTACGCTCCTGGGCCTCAGTTGGGTGGGCAATCAAACTTGGTGCGATCGTTGTCGACATACACATGCTGTCATCAGCACAGGAAATACCTTTGGAATACAGGTTCATCTTGTTTATTGCACTAGGGAACATTTCTCCAGAGAAGTTGTAGTTCTTCATTGGGAAAGTAGCTAGACCCGCTGAGTTGGTGGTGGCAATAATAGCTGTCTGACCAGCGCCCATCTGTGGCTGGTCACCACACCAATCTCGAACAATCGCATGGGTATCACCGTTGCGGTTACCACCAGGGTAGTTAGTGTTCAAAGGTGTCGAGAAAGTCGTTTTACTACATGAGAATTTTTTATTCACGATCAAATAAACAGTCTGGTTGGTTAGCGGAGTACCGGCAGCATTTGTGTATTTGTAGGTGAGTGAGAAATCAGCCTTGACATCTTCATACATAATGAATGCGTTTAGACCGCTTCCGTAGTACTGGTCCCAGCTTCCCTTAGCGTCAGAGTTCATTGAAACGCTATTAGCCGCACTCGGCTGTGGTGAAACCAACCGCATGATTGAGGTTCCCTTTACCGGTGGGTTATAGCCAGCGGCTTGGGTAGGAGAACCCGATAGCAGCGAAAAAGCTAGGGAAATAGCTCCAACTGCGAGGACTAGGCGTTCAATAATTTTTCTCATTTGGTTCCTTCTTGTTCAGAGCGATATGCCTTTTTTGTTTGAAGAGATAACTGATAGCAACCGAAAAGAACCGAGGTTCGATATAGGCAAAGCGGTCGAGTAATCTCTAAACCGTTTCGCACAAAACGCTTTATCCAAACTTACTAAAAACCCCGCCCAAAAACCTTTTGGCAATAGGCGGGGTTAGTAAATCGTTACCTAGTCTTAGGCCTTGCGCGTGGTTAGCACCTGGTCGATCAGACCGTATTCCAAGGCCGCATCAGCGGTAAGAATCTTGTCGCGCTCGATGTCCTTGCTAACTTCTTCTGCTGATTTTTTCGAGTGCTTAGCCAGAGTGTGCTCCAACCACACGCGCATACGCATGATCTCGGCAGCCTGAATTTCAATATCCGATGCCTGACCACGACCACCGCCACCGGATGCCGGTTGGTGAATCAGAATGGTTGAGTTTGGAAGTGCCAAACGCTTTCCTGGAGCACCACCGGCTAACAGCACTGCTGCAGCCGAAGCGGCTTGACCCAAGCAAACGGTTTGGATCTGCGGCTTTATGTATTGCATGGTGTCATAGATTGCGGTTAGCGCGGTAAATGATCCACCCGGTGAGTTGATATACATGGTGATATCACGATCTGGATCTTGGCTTTCCAAAACTAAAAGCTGAGCCATGATGTCATCAGCGGTTACGTCATCAACTTGGGCACCTAGGAAAACAATTCGGTCTTCAAAAAGCTTGGTGTATGGATCAAGGTGGCGGTATCCGTAAGGTGTTCTCTCCTCAAAGGAAGGAAGAATGTAGCGAGCTTCTGGCATGTTTTTCTTAGTCATCTTCTTCTCTCCTACTTCTTACCCACACCGGTTGAAACCGCGGCGAATTCTTGAATGTGATCGACGAAACCATATTCCAAAGCTTCCTGAGCGTTGAACCAACGGTCACGATCACCATCAGCCATAACCTGCTCAACAGTCTTACCGGTTTGCTTGGCTGTGATTGCGGCAAGTTGCTTTTTCATGTCATTGATCAAAAAAGCTTGAGTCTGGATGTCAGCGGCTGTTCCACCAAAACCACCGAGCGGCTGGTGCAGTAGGACGCGAGTGTTCGGGGTTAGGAAACGCTTACCCTTGGTACCTGCGGTGAGCAAGAACTGCCCCATCGAAGCACACATTCCGATACCAACAGTCACTACATCGTTTGGGACATACTGCATGGTGTCGTAGATAGCCATACCAGCGGTGATCGATCCACCAGGAGAGTTGATATAAAGGAAGATATCCTTGGTTGAATCCTCGGCTGCCAGTAGCAGCATCTTTGCGCAGATCTCATTGGCATTGTCATCTCTGACTTCATCGCCTAACCAGATAATGCGATCTTTCAACAAACGCTCAAATACGTTGTTCATTCCGGCATTTTCAACCATCTATTGCTCCTCTATCTGCAAATTACTTTGCCTAATCAAGATAACCGAGCAAAAGCCAAAAACTTTCCTATGTTCGCCACAGGCAAAGTGAGAAAGCTACTGGATTTCTTCGCTCGCCAGAGCCTGGTCAGCTTCATCTGACTTTGCAAATTCGGCTAAATCGACCTTGTTGCCTTCACTGTCGGTAACCTGGGCGGCCTCAAGAACAACAGATAGCGCCTTGCGCCTGGCTACTTCGGCCACAAATGAAGGAATCTGGCCCTGTTCATCGACCAGTTTGACGAACTCGTTCGGCTGCATGCCGTAAGACTGACTGGCTTGAATAAGATACTGCAGTAGTTCGTTTTCGTTAACTCTGATTTCTTCTGCCTCAGCTATCGCATCAAGAAGCATCTGGACCTGGAAAGACTTCGTTGATTCCACTCTCACCTCTGCGGCGTGCGGATCATCCATAGTCTTACCTTCGCCCTCTAGGTGTCGAAGAATGTCCTGTTCGACAAGCTCCTGCGAAACTGGAACATCAATTAGATCAAGCAGTTGCTCAGTCAATAGCTCCCGCGCCTGAAGACCTTGGGTGTATGACTTGCTTCGCTTAATCTGTTCCGCCATCGAGGTTCTAAGCTCAGCAACTGTGTCAAACTCACTTGCCATCTGGGCCCAGGCATCATCCAACTCTGGAAGCTCACTTTCTTTGACAGCATTTAGTGTCACTGTGATTTCTGCCTCTTCGCCGGCTTTCTCACCACCGACAAGTTTGCTCTTGAAAGTTGTGGTCTCTCCAGCGGTAAGAGTAATCAAAGCTTCATCGATACCATCAAGCAGTGAATCACTACCAATCTCATAAGAAATATTCTGCGCTTGGTCAATCTGCTCGCCGTTTAAGGTAGCAACCAGATCAATCGAAGTGAAATCACCCTTAGCTGCTGGACGCTCAACAGTCTTTAGTGAACCAAAGCGTGCGCGCAGGCGATCAAGTTCGGCATCAACCTCGGTCTCTTCAACCTTGATTGCATCAACGGTTACTTTCAAGCCTCTGATGACTGGAAGCTTGAGCTCAGGTCGAACCTCAACTTCGATAGCAACAACCAAATTGCCAGCAAAAGTCTTCTCGTCAGGTGCTGAAACAACATCGGCTTTCGGAGCACCTAGGGGGCGAAGCTTCTCGGCTTCGATAGCTTTGCGATAAATCTCATCAAGACCGTCATTAATTGCGTGGGCCAAGACTGCACCACGGCCAACACGCTGATCTAGAATCGCGGCTGGGATTTTGCCCTTACGGAAACCTGGGATGTTTACCTGTTCGGCTATGTGTTCGTAGGCGTGGTCAAGGCTCGGCTTGAATTCCTCAGGAGTAACCTCGATGGTCAGCTTAACTCTGGTTGGGGCTAGACGCTCAACGGTGGTTTTCAACAGTTATCTCCTGAACGAAAGGCTCACCGTTAGGCAAACCGGCTTGATTTGATGCAAATGGTCGGGGTGACAGGACTCGAACCTGCGATATCCTGCTCCCAAAGCAGGCGCGCTAGCCACTACGCTACACCCCGGTGTTTTCGCCCCAAGATATTTGAGAACTTAACAACCTGACTAATCTTAGACCATAGAATGTATTAGCACTAATACGCGGATGTAGCTCAATGGTAGAGCCTCAGTCTTCCAAACTGATGGTGCGGGTTCGATTCCCGTCATCCGCTCCAAATTTGGCCTTATTTCTGACAACCCGGGCACCAATAGAGCTTCCTGGTGGCCATTATCTCCAAAACTACCTTTCGTTTGCAGCGCAGGCAGGCTAGACCCTCACGCTTATATACGTAGTTTCGCTCATCATGAATCTTGCTGGATTTGAGCTGTTCTTCCCTAGTTACCATAAAACCTTTGGCCACCCCAATTTTCATGAGGGCAACGGCATCTTGCCAGAGTTCTTCCGCCTGCTTCTGGCTCAGGCTTGACCCAAGTCGATGTGGGCTGATCTTTGCTCGAAACAAGAGTTCGGCACGATATACATTCCCCACGCCGCTAATCACAGATTGATTCATCAAAAGTAATCCGATGGCAGATTTTGAATTTAGAACCCTACTGACGAATCGATCTCGATTTAGCTTCTTCGGATCTGGATTAGTTGGGTCAGGACCCAAGCGTTTTTCATGAAGCACTACCTGATCTGTTTCGATAACCTCACAGATAGTTGGACCACGAAGATCAGCAAGATTGGCTGAGTTATAAAACCTGGCTCTTACCTGACCAACGCTTTGAACCTTTGGCGAGTCGAAATAGCGCCATTTTCCATAAATACCGAGATGAACGCGGACAGTTTTATTGTTCTCAAAGTCAAGAAAAAGCTGCTTTCCTATCGCTCTAGCTCGAATCAACTTACGATTACTTACTAGTTTCGCCGATTCAGTGAACCTCCCCTGCGGCGAATCAATCTTAACCTTGGTTCCAGCAAGATGTTTATTGAACCAGTTTGCAGTGCGCTGAACGGAGTGACCTTCAGGCATCTTTAGAGAATGTCTCCGGTTTGCTCGTAAGTGGCTATCTTGCCAATCCGACGGATGTGTCTTTCATCATTTGAAAAAGGCTCGGCAATAAACGTAGAAACCAATTCCAGGACTTCTTCCTTACTGTGTTGCCTGGCCCCAACTGCCACTACGTTGGCATCATTGTGTGATCTTGCCAATTTGGCTGTGTCTAAGTTCCAAACTAAAGCAGCCCTAATTCCCTTAACCTTGTTAGCCGCCATCTGCTCGCCATTACCTGATCCACCAAGGACTATTCCGAGTGCCTCTGTGCCGGCTTCCTCATCGGCCCTAACCGCAATAGCGGCATTTATGCAGAAAGCTGGGTAGTCATCGAGAGGGTCGTATTCAGTTGGCCCGTGGTCAAAAACCTCATGCCCTGCCTTGGTCAACTCGCTAATCAAGTAGTGGCTTAGCTCCAAGCCGGCGTGGTCTGTGGCGATATGTATGCGCATTGGCGTTACCTCTAATTAGGGCCTACGGGACAATACTAGGCTAGTTGGTGTTGTCCACAAGAAAACATTGGAGTTTATAAATGCCAGGAGAAAACCTAACCCGCCTCGAAGCCCAAGAGCGTGCCGAGCTAGTTGAGGTTCAGTCATACACCGTAGAACTCGACCTACTCAAGGGAGAAGAAGTCTTCGGGGCGACCACCACCGTCAAGTTCTCAAGCAGCATGATTGGTGGATCAACTTTCATTGACGCCATCACCAAGACTGTCTACCGAGTTACCTTAAACGGTAAGGATCTAGATGTTTCCAAAGTTTCCGATGGCGTTCGCATTCAGCTTGACGATCTTCAAGCTCAGAACGAACTGGTAGTGGTTTCTGACAACCCATACATGCACACCGGTGAAGGTCTGCACCGATTTGTTGACCCAGTGGACAACGAGGTTTATCTCTACACCCAGTTTGAAGTTCCAGACTCTAGAAGAATGTTTGCTGTCTTTGAGCAACCCGACCTGAAGGCAACTTTCCAATTCACAGTCTCGGCTCCAAGCAAGTGGAAGGTAATCTCTAACTCACCTACCCCAACCCCAGTCGATCGAGGCGATGGCACGGCGGTTTGGGTTTTTGCACCGACTCCTCGAATCTCCTCATACATCACCGCCCTTATCGCTGGCCCATACTCTGAATGGCGCGATGAACTTGTTAGTGCCGACGGTAGAACAATTCCGCTAGGAGTTTTTGGCAGATCATCGCTGGCTAAATACATCGACGCCGACTACATCTTCGAAAAGACTAAAGAAGGGTTCCTGTTCTTCGAAGAGCAATTCGATTACCCATACCCGTTTGATAAGTATGACCAACTGTTTGTTCCGGACTTCAATGCTGGCGCCATGGAAAATGCTGGAGCGGTAACAATTACCGAAAGCTATGTATTCCGTGGAGCAGTAAACGGCTTTATTAAAGAGCGAAGAATCATTACTGTGCTTCACGAGTTAGCCCACATGTGGTTTGGTGACCTAGTCACCATGCGCTGGTGGAATGATCTTTGGCTAAACGAATCTTTTGCCGAGTATGCATCCTATTTAGCTACCGCGGAGGCCACCGAATTCAAAGAGGCCTGGACCACTTTTGCCTCTCACGAAAAGAGCTGGGGCTACCGTGAGGACCAAATGCCTTCAACACACCCGGTGGTTGCAAACATCAGAGACCTTGAAGATGTTCAGGTGAACTTTGATGCTATTACCTACGCCAAGGGTGGCTCCGTGCTAAGACTGCTGGTTGCCTGGGTAGGTCAAGAAAACTTCATGAAGGGTCTGGCCTCATACTTCAAGAAGTATCAGTGGGATAACGCCGAATTGGTTGATCTGCTAACCGAGCTAGAACTCACCTCCGGCAGACAACTTCGTGAATGGTCAAAACTCTGGTTGGAAACTTCAGGAGTAAATACCCTGCGCGCTGAATTGAGTGAAGCCGATGGGAAGATTTCTTCCTTTGCTATTCGTCAGAGCTACCACCCTGATTACCCAACCCTTCGCCCACACCGTCTAGGCATCGGCTACTACAACCTAGCCGAGGGCAAGTTGGTTAGAACCCACCGGGTTGAAGTTGACATTGACGGTGAACTAACCGAGATTCCTGAATTGGTTGGCACTGTCCGGCCAGACCTTATTCTGCTAAATGATGGGGATCTTACTTATACCAAGATTCGTCTGGATGACAGATCATGGCAGACCACGTTGGATCACTTGGCCGACATTGAGGATTCACTGGCCAGAGCACTTCTTTGGGGTGCGGCTTGGGATTCGACTCGCGATGCCGAGGCGGACCCGAAGGACTTCATCAACCTTGTGCTCAAGAACATCGCCAGCGAATCAAATGCAACTGCGATGATGACGCTTTTGAACCAGCTGGTGACAGTTCAAACAATATTCCTCAGAAGCGAGAATCGTGCCGCATACAAGATCAAGATTGGTGATGCACTACTGCGCATGGCTCGTGAAGCGAAAGCAGGTAGCGAAGCCCAATTACAGTTCCTCAAGTTTTTCCCTCGCTTTGCTGCAACCGAAGAACACGGTAAAGCATTACGAGCTCTGCTTAGCGGAGAAGAAAAACTAGCTGGACGCGAAATTGATGTTGACTTGAAGTGGGACCTACTAACCGGTCTAGTTACCCTTGGCGAAGCTGACGAAGCAGAGATTGATCTGATGCTAGCTAGCGACAACACCGCCAATGGGCAGAAAGCGGCGGCCATGGCCAAGGGTGCAATACCAACAGCTGAGGCTAAGGCAGCTGTTTGGTATACCGCGGTAGAAACCAACGATTGGTCTAACACAATCCTGCAGTATTCAACCATCGGTTTCGGTCGCGGTGCATCAGCAGAACTGCTAACTCCTTACATCGAGAAATACTTCGAGGATGTTCTAAAAATCTGGAACACCAAGACCTTCAAGATGGCCGAGTATGCGGTGGTCAACCTCTACCCGCTTTCGCTTGCCTCAACTGAGCTAGCCGAAAAGACTAGAGCCTTCCTAGACACTCCTGAGATTCTGGCAATCCCTGCGCTTAGAAGACTCTTGGTCGAAAACCTAGACCCAATTGATCGTGCATTGAAAGTCCAAGCAAAAGATAACTAACCATGTCAACATCACTTCTTCCTACCTGGCTGCAGCAGTTCTATGCCGATTGGGGCCCTGGCATCAGAGTGCTTTTGGCAATCGTGGCCGCGCTGATTGCCCGAGCGATATTGCAATTCATGATTCGCAGAATCGTCAAAGGTGTTTCCAAACAGGTTAGAAAAGATGGCGATGAGTCTCCGCTCGCGCAAGCGAGATTGCTCCAGCGCACCAAGACAATCGGCTCGGTTCTGGGAAATCTTGCCACCTGGGGACTAACTTTCACGGTGCTATCGGTTGCCCTAACCGAAATTGGGGTATCGGCAGGTGCGATTGTTGCCGGTGCCGGTATCTTGGGTGCCGGTCTTGGTTTTGGTGCGCAGTCGCTGATAAAGGATCTCATCTCGGGTTTGTTTATTGTCTTCGAGGATCAGTATGGCGTTGGCGATTCGGTCGATCTGGGACAGGCTAGCGGTGTGGTTGAAAGCGTTGGGCTTCGGGTGACCACAGTGCGAGACATTGAAGGCACCATCTGGTTTGTCAGAAACGGCGAGATCCTCAGAGTTGGAAACCAAAGCCAGGGCTGGTCAAGAGTGGTTATCGATGTTGCACTTGATTACAAAGCCGATGTGATATTCGCTCAGGATGTGATGCGCAAGACGGCACTGGAAACTGCAAAGAAGAATCCGAAGCTGGTTATCGATGAACCTGAGGTTTGGGGAATTAATGTTCTCAATGGTGATCAGGTTGTTGTGCGCCTCGTCCAAAAAACTAAGCCAGAAACTAAGGACCAGTTGGCTAGAGAACTTAGATTAAACCTAAAAACCGCCTTTGACAAAAACAAGGTAAAACTAGCTAGCGGCACAACAGCAATTTACCTGAACCAAACTAATCGATGAACGATAAACCAAGTCCAGACGACCAGTTTGAAGATCGTGAACGCGTAGAAACGCTTCGACTAGTTACCCAAAAAGGTGACGATGTCGAAGGGAACCTCTATGAGCTTGTTGGTGGTAAAGCCTTCTTCGAAAGCCTCTGCATTGCTTTCTACCAAGGTGTCAAAGATGACGAACTTCTAAGACCGATGTATCCGGAAGAGGATCTAGGACCAGCTACTTTGCGGCTGCAACTGTTTTTAGAGCAGTACTGGGGTGGGCCAAAAACCTACCAAGAAACTAGAGGACATCCGCAACTAAGAATGCGGCACTCGGCATTCAAGATTAATCCGGCCGCTAGAGCAGCGTGGCTAAAACATATGCGTAAAGCTCTTGAGGATCAAAAACTTCCGCCACTTTATGAAAATCAAATGTGGGCCTATTTAGATCGCGCAGCGACGGCGATGCTAAACACCATGGAAGATTAAGAATTCATCGAAACGTAGTCCACGGCAAATTTAGATAAAACGTGTCCGTGTTTAGCGCTTAGCCTGATCCAGTCTCCAGAAACATACCAGGGAATAACCTCACCTTCGGTTAGAAAACCTAACCCGGCTGCGACAAAAGCTGCCCCCATGGGGATTGGATTCTTATAATCAAAGGCCCTCCCCCAAATTTCTGCTCTAACTCTTGCGGCAATGGGTCCGCCAACCGAAGCTGGCAAAGTTTCAGTAACCTCAGCAACCCCTTTACGAGCAATCTCCGTTAAGTCCTCTTGTCGTAACTCACCGCCAAGCTCCCAACCTGTTCTAGTTGGAGTTTCGCTCGACCAGGCGACGCTAACCAGTTCCTCTGGTAAACAAACTTTGTTTGGTTGAGCCCTACTAGCTTTATCCAACCTTTTCACCAAGCTGAAATTCTCCGGTGTCTCTTCCCCCTTTAGCGACGAAAGCACCGACTCAATCGAAACTGTCACGTCAAATTCACTGGGCTCTTGAAGTTCCATGGTCCGAAGTCCCAGAATCAGCGGTGTGTGTTCTAAATATTCAACCGTTGCTATGGGTGCAACATATATTGTGAGCACCTCACCGTAGGCTCTAAAGCGAACAGCTCCCTGACTGTCTAGCTTTTGGGCTCTTTCCAAATAGCGAATCAGGTCGGCTAGGTCAGTTTCTTCGGGGAATACAAAACAATTAGTCATCTCCTAACTAAACTAACCTGTTGAGGGCCAATCGACGAGGATGTGGAGGGCCAGGTTGACCGAAACTATGCCAATTGCGGACGATCCGCTAGGTGAATTGCTACAAACCCTGAATTTGCAACAGGCAGCCAGGACTCGAGAAGACATCTTTATCGGCCCATCTAATTTCATGCCTACCGGCAGGGTTTTCGGTGGTCAACAACTGGGCCAAGCGCTGGTAGCAGCCAGCCGCACGGTTGAGCCTGATCGGAAAATACACTCAATGCACGGGTACTTCCTACGTGGGGGAAAAATTGATCTACCAATCACCTATTCAGTAGATCGAATTCGTGACGGGAAATCCTTTAGCACCAGAAGAGTGCAGGCCTATCAAAATGGGGAACCACTTTTCTCTTCAATCTATTCCTTCCAGGTTGAAGAGCCAGGTCTAGAACATCAGGACACTCTGCCGGATAACATTCCAGATCCCGAATCACTTCCACCGCTTAAAGAATTGATGGAAGTGATGAAGGATAACCCAGCGGCTCAATACTGGGCCAAGGGCAGACCGTTTGACATGCGACACATTGAAAAGTCAATCTATTTCTATGTTGAAGGTGAGCATGTCGCGCACCAAGCCATTTGGTTTAAGACCATTGGTGAATTACCGGATGACCCAATCCTTCACAACGCGGCGCTTGCCTATGCGAGTGATTACTCACTTCTTGAGCCAATTTATCGTCGACACAATTTGGTTTGGTCCCATCCTGGCTTGATGGTTGCCAGCTTGGATCATGCCATGTGGTTTCATCGACCTGCTCGGGTAGATCAGTGGCTGCTGTATGTTCAGGATTCGCCGAACGCCAGAGGTGGCCGAGGGCTTGGTCTAGGTAAGATCTTCAACCGCGAAGGTGAACTGGTAGCTACCGTTGCCCAAGAAGGTTTGGTAAGAATCCCGATTGAGGAATTAGCCGATCACTAGTCGCGAGTTAGGCGACGATATTTTGAACGGTGTGGCTTCGCTGCCTCAGGGCCAAGTCTTTCAACCTTGTTCTCTTCATAGGCTTGGAAGTTACCTTCGAACCAATACCACTGGTCAGGGTTATCGTCATTTCCCTCATAGGCCAAGATATGTGAAGCCACCCGATCCAGGAACCATCTATCGTGTGTGATTACCACAGCACAGCCTGGAAATTCCAAGAGCGCATTTTCTAGTGAGGCGAGAGTTTCAACATCTAGGTCATTGGTCGGCTCGTCAAGAAGCAACAGGTTTCCACCCTGCTTTAGAGTCAACGCCAAGTTCAGCCGGTTACGCTCACCACCGGAGAGAACTCCAGCTGGTTTCTGCTGATCAGGACCCTTGAAGCCAAAGGCAGCAACGTAAGCTCTAGAAGGCATCGTCACGTTGCCAACCTGGAGAAAATCAAGCCCATCCGAGACAACCTCAAAAAGAGTCTTATTTGGATCAATTCCGGCACGGGACTGATCAACGTAGGAAATCTTCACCGTTTCACCGATTTTTAGATCTCCGCCATCTAGCGGCTCTAAACCAACAATGGTCTTAAACAACGTCGACTTACCAACACCGTTTGGACCAATCACACCGACAATACCGTTTCTCGGTAACGAGAAACTCAAACCGCTGATTAGAGATCTTCCTTCAAAACCCTTCTGCAGATCTTTGGCTTCAAGCACGATGTTTCCAAGTCGCGGACCAGGTGGGATTTGAATCTCTTCGAAATCGAGTTTTCTGGTGCGATCGGCTTCTGCCGCCATCTCCTCGTATCGAGCAAGACGAGCTTTAGATTTTGTTTGTCGCGCCTTTGGTGAAGATCTAACCCATTCGAGTTCATCGGAAAGTCGCTTAGCCAACTTGGCGTCCTTTTTACCCTGAACTTCTAGACGTTCAGCTTTCTTCTCCAAGTAGGTTGAGTAGTTACCCTCATACGGATACGCTCTACCGCGGTCAAGTTCCAAAATCCATTCGGCTACGTTATCTAGGAAGTAACGGTCGTGCGTTACCGCAAGCACGGCAC